>ULRE01002309.1_pt1 | contig 12614 bp, 9 predicted proteins | sample 1955141 | NCBI WGS metagenome assembly ULRE01 (sample SAMEA4835674, study PRJEB28245) | human gut metagenome | biome: gut microbiome; material: fecal sample | place: Denmark | collected 2008
AACAGACCTGTCTTTGATCGGGCAGGTCTGTTTTTTCGCCAGGACAAAACAAGAAAGGAACTGCAATGCCTGCAAAATTTGAACTGATCGCGCCCTGCTTCTTCGGGTGCGAGTCCACTGCAAAATTCGAGCTGACCCGCATCGGTGCCGAGAACATCCGGGTGGATGACGGCCGCCTGAGCTTTGCCGGCGGTGCCGAGATGATCGCGGCGGCCAACCTCAACCTGCGTACCGTCGAGCGCGTCATGCTGCTGCTGGCCCGCTACAAGGCCGCCACCTTCGACGACCTGTTTGACGGCGTCTACGATATCCCCTGGGAAGAACTGCTGCCCGCCGACGCGGCCTTCCCGGTCACCGGTTCTTCGCTGAACAGCCAGCTGTCCAGTGTGCCCGCCTGCCAGAGCATCATCAAAAAGGCTGTGGTCAAGCGCCTGATGGCCAAGCACCACACTTCGGTGCTGCCCGAGACCGGCGCGGAGTACAAGATCCGCTTCATGCTGCGCAAAGACCAGTGTGAGATCATGCTGGATACCACCGGCGAGGGCCTGCACAAGCGCGGCTACCGCCGCAACGCTATGGAGGCACCCATCCGCGAGACGCTGGCCGCCACCATCGCCGACCTGGGTCGCGTGCGCCGCGACAGTCTGGTAGAGGACCCCTTCTGCGGCAGCGGCACTTTGCTGATCGAAGCTGCCCAGAAAGCCATGAACATCGCACCCGGCCTGAAACGCCGCTTTGCTGCCGAGCGCTACGGCTTCGTGCCCGCTTCCATCTGGGCGGAGCAGCGCCAGAAGGCCCTGGCTGAGTCCAAGCTGGATGTGGGCTTTGAAGCCTTCGGCTATGATATCGACCCTGCCGCTGTAGCGCTGGCCAACGCCAACGCCAAGCTGGCCGGTGTGGAAAAGCGCTGCCACTTTGAAGTGGCCGATGTGGCCGATTTTGCCGCGAAGCAGGAGGCCATCGTGCTGACCAACCCGCCCTATGGCGAGCGCATGAGCACCATCGAGGGTGCTGCCAAACTGGCCCGCACCCTGGGCCGCCAGATGGAAGCGCATCCCTGCGCGGGCGTGTATGCCATCACCGCCGACATGGATTTTGAGAGCCATTACGGCAAGCGTGCCAACAAGCGCCGCAAGATGTACAACGGCATGATCCCCTGCCAGCTGTACATGTACTACAGCGCACCCAAGTTCGAGCACACCGCAAAGCCCATGCCGAAGTCCGGCTTTGACGGCAAGCGCACCGCGCCGAACCGCTTTGAGAAAAACAAATAATTCACAATTGTTACCTGCCGCACCGGGCTGCACCGGTGCGGCTTTTTGCGTCCGGCCTGAAAAGTACCGGGAAAAGTCAGGACAAACAGGAATGCATCCTGACAGGGAAATGGACGCATGGACAGGAAGTTTTTGCACTTGTGCGGGAAACAAAACGGCAAAGATGAGACAAATTCATCGGGATTTTACACCGGACGGTTGCACCGGAAGGCAAAATGGATTATACTAGCCTTATTATAAACGTCCAGCGGTGCGCCGCAGAAAGGAATCGTGCGTATGGAGGGAAGGATGCGGCCCTATCTGCCCGAGCTGACCATCCGGGATTACAACATCTACCTGCAGTATCTGCGGGGCGTGCGGCGGCAGCTCTATGAGGAATACGGCCTTTACGCCTGCCACCTGCTGCGCACCAACGGGGTGCTGTTTGCCATCCTTTCGGACAGTCTGGCCGGGCGTGCAGCCACCTGCCAGCGCAAGCGGGTGCCCGGCACGCTGGTCTGGCGCAGGCTCATGTGCCAGACCCAGGGCATCCGGCAGGCGGCGCAGGTGGAGGTGCTGCTGGGGTGGCACAGCCTGCAGGACCGCAGGTACGACGAGCTGCGGCCCCTCAAGCGCCTGCGCCGCGCAATGGACCGGCTGCTGCTGCGCCGTGCCTACGAGCGCGTCGTGCAGGAGAACCCGGCGCTGGAACGGCTGTTCGGCCAGGAGCGGGAGCAGGCTGTGGTGCAGATGAACCTTAGCGCCAAGAACTACAGCCTGGCCGCCGAGCCCATGAGCAACATCTACGGCGCGCTGTACTCCACCCTTGCCACCGACGACCCCAGCCAGCGCAAGAGCATGCGCTACATCGGCAGCAGCATCGGACGTATCTTTTATCTGCTGGACAAGGCCGAGCGGTTTGAGACGGATAAGCGCAGCGGCCGCTACAACGTGTTCGTGGTCAACGACCTGAAGGGCCAGGTCGCCGCCGTGGAGAACGCCCGCCGCCAGGCGCTGGCAGCCGCCAACGACCTGATGCGGGTGTACAGTATGCTGGACATCAAGCTCAACCGCAGTCTGCTGGATAACATCATGCTGCTGGGCCTGCACCACGCGGTGGACCCGCTGGAAGCCGGTGCCGAGCAGGAAAACTGGGAGATCCCATGAAAAAGCAACAACGAAAAAGCTGGGCCATGGCCTACTGCGGCATCGTGGCGGCGCTGTGCGTCGCGCTGATGCTGCTGGGCGCTGTGATCCCCATTGCCATGTTCATCGCGCCCGCCGTTGCGGGCTTTCTCATTGCCACGGTCTGCGTGGAGTGCGGCCGCACGATGGCCCTCACGGCCTATGCGGCGGTGAGCCTGCTGGCGGTGCTCTTTGTGCCGGATAAGGAAGTGGCGCTCATCTTCGTGTTCCTGCTGGGGTATTACCCGCTGGCAAAGCCGTGGTTCGAGCGCATCCGCCCGGCCGCGCTGCGGGTGCTGGCAAAGCTGGCGCTGTGCAACGGCGCGGTGCTGGCCATGTACGGGCTGGTGTTTTTGCTGGTGCCTGCGGGCAGCATCTCGCAGGAGCTGCGGGCCACGGCCACAGCCGCTGCGCTGGCCACGCTGGCCATGGGCAACGTGGCCTTTCTGCTCTACGACCGGGCGCTGCACAACATGCTGCTGATGTACAAACTGGTCTGGCAGCCGAAGCTTCATAAAACATTGGGCTGGCATTGAGCCAGCCTTTGTGCTATAATAAGGCCTCGAAAGGTGGAATGTGGACAACACAGGTGACGCAAAGCGCCGGGCCACGCGGGTGACAGCCGCGAGGGTGACGAGGAGAGGAATCATCGAAAGATTCGGCGGATGTTTCTCCGGCTGAGGGCTAGACCAGCCGCAGAGAAGGGCAAAAAACGGCAGCGATACCGCAACAGATCCCTTCAAAGAAAGCCATACAAGAACATAAACTAATGACAAGAAGCTGGCCGTGGGGCACTGCGCGTTTTGGCGCGGGGCACGGCCGGTATGGAGGTGTTTTGTATGTGCGGCATTGTTGGTTATGTCGGGAAGCGCAGCGCACAGGATGTGCTGCTGGATGGCCTGGAAAAACTGGAATATCGCGGCTATGACTCCGCCGGTGTGGCGCTTGCGCTGGACGGCGGCATCCGAGTGGTGAAGGCGAAAGGCCGCCTGACCGCCCTGCGGGAGCGCTTGGCAGCACAGCAGCTGGCCCAGAGCTTCTGCGGCATCGGCCACACCCGCTGGGCCACCCATGGCGAACCCAGCGATGTGAACAGCCACCCGCATTCCACGCCCCGCGTGAGCATCGTTCACAACGGCATCATTGAAAATTATGGCCTGCTCAAGGAGCGCCTGATCGCAAAAGGCTACACCTTCCAGAGCGAGACCGACACCGAAGTGCTGGTGAAGCTGATCGACAGCTGCTACACCGGCGACCCGCTGCGTGCGCTGCAGCAGGCCCTTGCAAAGGTGCGCGGCAGCTATGCGCTGGCCGTGCTGTTCCGGGACTACCCGGACACCGTGTTCGCCGTCAAGCGCGAGAGCCCGCTGATCGTGGGCTGGGGCGAGGGCGAGAACTTTGTGGCTTCGGATATTCCGGCCCTGCTCAAGTACACCCGCAAGTACAGCGTGCTGGAAGAAGGCGACATGGCTGTCTGCACCGCAGAAGGCATCCGGTTCTACAACGAGTTCGGCGAGCCGGTGGAGCGCGAAGTGCTGACCGCCGACTGGGATATGGAAGCGGCCGAGAAGGGCGGCTACCCGCACTTCATGCTCAAGGAGATCAACGAGCAGCCCGCAGCCATCACGGCCACGGTCAGCCCCCGTGTGGAGGACGGCCTGCCGGTGCTGCGCATCCCGGAGCTGACGGATGAGGTGCTGCGGAACATCGGCACGGTGCATCTGGTGGCCTGCGGCACGGCCATGCACGCGGGCATGGTGGGCAAGACTGCCATTGAAGCGCTGGCCCGGGTGCCCGCCGAGGTGGACATTGCCAGCGAGTTCCGCTACCGCGACCCCATCCTGCGGCCCAACGATCTGGTCATCATTATCAGCCAGTCCGGCGAGACCAGCGACACGCTGGCAGCTCTCAAGCTGGCCAAGAGCCGGGGCGTGCCGGTGCTGGCCATCGTGAATGTGGTGGGCAGCTCCATTGCCCGGGCGGCAGATTACGTCATGTACACCTATGCCGGGCCGGAGATCGCTGTGGCGTCCACCAAGGCCTATATGGTGCAGATGTGCGTGCTGTACCTCTTTGCACTGCGTCTGGCCTATGCGCGCGGGGAGCTGAGCGAGGCCGATACCCGCCGCTACACCGCCGAGCTGCTGCGTGCCCCGGAGGTCATCAAGCCCCGCCTGGCAGACTGCGAACAGATCAAGTACCTCGCCAGCCGCTATGTGAATACCCAGAGCTGCTTCTTCATCGGGCGCGGGTTCGACTACGCCCTCTCGCTGGAGGGCAGCCTGAAGCTGAAGGAGATCAGCTATGTGCACTCGGACGCCTACGCGGCCGGTGAGCTGAAGCACGGCACCATCAGCCTGATCACCGACGGTGTGCCGGTCATCGCGCTGGCCACCCAGAAAAAGGTCTATGAGAAGACCATCTCCAACGCCAAAGAGACCCGCAGCCGCGGGGCGCGGGTGCTGCTGTTCACCACGAAGGACGCTGTGGTGCCGGAGGGTGTGGCCGATGCCGTGGTGCGGCTGGATGAATATGAGGACATCTTCATGCCGCTGCAGCTCATCGTGCCGCTGCAGCTGTTTGCCTACTATATGGCGGTTCTGCGCGGCTGTGACGTGGATAAACCCCGCAACCTGGCAAAGAGCGTGACGGTGGAATAAACCCGTTGAAACGCTCCGCAGGCGGCATAGAACGGAAAAACAAAAAGAGGACATCTTCTGAAGTTCAGAAGATGTCCTCTTTGTATGTCAGGGGAAGGTCCGCGGGAAAGGCTTACCAGAACCAGTACCGCTTCTTGAACGCGATGTAGGCCACGCCGATGATCACGACCACCACGCCGCCTGCGATGAAGAAGGTCCAGTTGACGTTGGCGAACTTCAGGTTCTGGTTGGTCAGCAGGTAGCGGCCGGCTGTGTCTGCGGTGATGATGCCGTCGGTGTAGCTGTTCAGGTACTGCCACTTGCCGGAGACCGTGTTGTACAGGTACAGGCGGGAGTAGGTGCTCACGTCCAGATCAATGCGCACCGAGCAGGGGAGGACGTGGCCCTTGTCCAGCTCAAACTCAATGCCCTGATCGGTCTCGGTGAGGGTGAGCATGGTGTCCAGCTCACTGGTGGTGCTCTTGACGCCGCTGCCTGCGATCTGCATGGTGTAGCCGTCGCCCACGACGCACAGGGTCTTGCCGGTGGTGCGCAGCGCGTTGAGGATGTCACCGGTCACGGTGGGGACCTCAGCCTGGGTGAAGACGATCTCGTTGTCCTCGCTGTCCTGGATGGCCTGGACCACCGGGTCCAGCGTGACGGAATTGTCATCGTCGGTCGGCTCGCTGCTGCCATCCTCCGAGGAAGAAGACGCGGAGCGGTTGACGATGACCGTCACCATGGCGGACGCCGTGCCGTTGGAAACCGTGATGGAGGTGGCACCGGTGCCCACCGCTGTGATCACGCCGGACGGGCTGACCGTGGCGATGCTGCTGTTGGCAGACTTATAGGTGAACTTCTGGGAAGCCGAGGAAGGCGTTGCCTTGGCCGTCAGGGTGCGGGTGGCACCGGGCTTCAGCACCACATAAGAGGGGTCTACGGTAACGACCTGACCGCTGTTGGAACTGGTCGAGGTGGAACCCGTCTCCGTGCTGGGGATGCTGATGACAGTGACCTTCGTGGTGGCCGTCACCGAGCCGCAGGTGGCGGTGATGGTGGCGGTGCCGGGCGCAATGCCGGTGACGCGGCCAAAGTTGTTCACGGTGGCCACCTTTTCATTGGAGGAGGTCAGGGTGACGGTGGCATAGCTGGAAGCGGAGGAAGGCCGCACCTGCAGCTGTGCCGAGACCGAGTTGCCAACATAAATGGTGTTGGAGGAGAGGGAAAGGTCCATCTCGGTGACGATCATGGAAGAATCCATGGAAACGGCGATGGTGTAGGCACAGATCTGGTTGCCAGCGGCTGCGGTGATGCGGGTGGTGCCCACGCCCACAGCCTGCACGACGCCGCTGCTGCTGACCGTCAGGATGGAAGTATCATCCGAAATGTAGACCACCGTGTCCGTGGTGTTGCGGGGACGCACCGTCGGGGACAGCTGCTGCGAAGAACCCAGCAGCATGTTGGCGGTGTAGCTGCCCGCGTCGATGCTTTCGGCGGGCACATCCTGATTCCACGGCAAGGTGACATTGCTCAGGGCAAGGCCCGTCAGCGGGGAGGCCGCCGAAGCGGAAACGGCGGTGCCGCCCACCAGCAGGCAGAGCACTGCGGCGCAGACTGCCAGTTTTTTTGCGGTTGATTTCATGTTTTGTATACCTCTTTGGGTGGTTTGAAACGGGCTGACAGCGCAGCACCGGGGAAACGCCTTAGCGGAACAGGACGCCCAGAGCTTCCATCGCGTATTCGAAGTAAGTGACCTGGTCGTACTCCACGCGGGCGGTGACGCTCATACCGTTGGAAAGGTCCACCTTGTCGCCGCTCTTGCTCACCACATAGGTGGTGTCGGGCTTGATGGTCATCTTGTAGTAGGAGCCGCTGGTGCTGGAGGTCACGTCGCTGTCAATGGAAGTGACCGTACCGGTCAGGGTGCCGTAGGAATACTCGGAAAGGCCGGTGATGGCGATCTTGCACGGGTCGCCCACATGCAGCAGGGGGCGGTCGCTCACGGTGACCATGGCCACGATCTCCAGATCGTCGTTCTCGCTGGCGACGGTGGCCAGTGCGGAGCCGGCGCTGAGCACCATGCCCTCTTTATAAGGGCTGTCCATGTGGATGGTGCCGGAGGTGGGGGCATAGATGTAGTAATCGTTGGCACCGTTGTTCAGCGAGTCGATCTGCGCCTGGATGTTGTCCACGTTGGTCTGTGCGCTGGTGATATTCTGGGAGATGGTCTGCATGGTGGAGTAATACAGCGCTTCCAGCTCGCTCTGGCTCTGCTCCATCAGGGTCTTGATCTGGGTGTCGGAGTAACCGGCAGCCTGGTAGGCCGAAGCATCAAAGGTCTTCTGGACCACCTGGCTCTTGTAGGTCTCATACTGGTAGTAGTAGGGCTGATCTTCGGGATCGGTCTCGCTGAAGTAGTTGGTGTCGTCCTGCACGCACTGCAAGAGCTTTGTGTACTGGTCCAGCTGGGTCTGGTAGATCTTTTTCTGGCTCTCCAGGTTTTCCTGCTGCATATCCAGGTCGGTGCTCTTGATGTGGGCCACGAGGTCGCCCTCGTTCACATAGCTGCCCTCGGAGATATACAGCTCGGTGATGGAGCCGGAATAGCTGGACATGATATAGGTCTTGTTGCTGGCCTGCACAGTGCCGGAGTTCTGGCTCACATAGATGCGGTTGGTCTTGGTGCTCCACACCACCAGAAACGCCATGAACACGCCCACCAGGATGAGAAAAGCGTAGCCGAAGGGCGGCAGCTTTTTCTCCATCATGATGCGGCGATCCTGCAGGTCAGACAGGTTCTGAACATTCATCGTCATAATTACTTGATCTCCATAAAGACATCCACAACGGCGTCGTCATCGTCCTGGCGGACAAAGATGGTGTAGGTGTCGCCGGTGAGGGTCTGCTCGTTTTCAAATGCATGGATCTGCAGTTTGGAAGCTGCCAGCTGGCTCTGGCTCATGGGGCCGCAGTAATGGGCGTAGAGGCAGTTCTTCACGCGCAGCACAGCGTCCATGTGGTAGCCCTGCTCCATCTGGGGGATGAACTGGGTGGCCTGCTGCATGAGGATGAGCTTCATCTGGTGGTCCGGGGTAAAGGTGATGGCCTGCACCAGCGGGCCGATGGGCTGTGCGCCGTTGCTTTTCATGAAGTTCTGCATCTGGGTCAGCACCAGCTGCATGTTGCCCATCTCCGTGGGCTGGACTTCGTGAGACAGAACATTAGTGAGCTTGAGCGTCTTGTTTTCAGCAACTTTGATCTCGTTCATGATAGATACCCCTGTTTCTCAAATTTATTTTTTCGTTGGATATACAAAAGGAAAGCGGCGGCCCTGCCCAATAAAATGTGCCCGGAGGCGGAACGCCCCCGGGCACACCATAGCGAGGCATTGTCACCTGATTTGGCAAGTGCCCTTCCGATGAACATTCCGATCGGATCCGTGTGCTGCCCCTCAGCAGGGAAGCACCGGGGAGCGGGAATGCATCAGTAGGTCATCGACTCGCCGTCGTCGTCTTCTTCCACGACTGCAGCCGCCACCGGCTTGGGGGCCTCTGCCTTCTTGCGGAAGATACCCTGCTGCATGTTCCACAGCTCGTAATACTTGCCTTCCTTGGCCAGCAGCTCGTCGTGGGTGCCGCGCTCCACGATCTTGCCGTGATCCATCACCAGGATCAGGTCACAGTCACGGACGGTGGACAGGCGGTGCGCCACGATCAGCATGGAACGATCTGCAAGTTCGTTGTAGATCATGTTGAAGATCAGGTTTTCGGTCGCGAAGTCCAGATTGCTGGTGGACTCATCCAGAATGTAGAGGCTGGAGTTCTTCAGGAAAGCGCGTGCCAGCGCGATGCGCTGCTTCTCGCCGCCGGAAAGGCCGTTGCCTGCTTCCTCCAGATAGGTATTGTACTGCAGGGGCAGGTGGCGGATAAAGTCGTGGGCGTCCGCTTTCTTGGCGGCCTCCTTCACTTCGTCCAGCGTTGCGTCCATGCGGGAAACGCGGATGTTGTCGTAGATGGTCTTGCTGAACAGCTCAACGTTCTGCGGCACATAGGAGATGGCGCGGCGCACCGAAGCGTTGGTATACTCGGCCAGGTTCACGCCGTTGATGTCGATCTCGCCATCCTCCGGCTCGTAGTACTTGAGCAGAAGCTTGGTGATGGTGGACTTGCCGCTGCCGCTGCTGCCCACCAGCGCGACCTTCTTGCCGGCCGGGATGGTGAAGCTGATGTGATCCAGCGCCGGGGCGCGGTTGCCGTAGCGGAAGGTGACGTCCTTGAACTCAATGTCGCCCTCGACCTTCGGCAGGTCGGTGCGGTCTTCATCGCCAGCCTGCTCGGAGGGGTAATCCATGATCTCGGTCAGACGCTTCATGGAGATGCTGGCCTCCTGGATCTGCATCTGCAGACCGATCAGGTTGCTCAGCGGGGAAGTGAAGTAAGAGGAAAGGGTGCTGAAGGCCATGAAGCCGCCCAGCGTCATCTCGCCGTTCAACACCTGGCTGATGCCCACATAGGTGGTCAGCATGCTGAAGCCGGTGGAGATAAAGGAGGAGATCAGGCCCTGGGTGCTGCTGATCTTGCTGGACCGCAGGCTGATCTTCAGGCTCTTGATGTACTCACGCTCGAGGTTGTCCATTTCGGTGTCCTCGTTGGCGTTGCACTTGACGGTCTCGATGCCGCGCAGGCTCTCGATCATCTGACTGTTCAGCGCAGCGGACTGCACCATGGTCTCCTCGTTGATCTTCTTGTAGGGCTGCTTGTAGATCAGCACCAGCAGGATGCTGACCAGCGCCATGAACAGGGAGATGGAGAACAGGGTGGAGTTCATGCGGAACAGGATGACGCCGGTGATGATGGCCATCGAGATATCCATGATCAGGCTCAGCGCGATGCTGGTGAAGATGGATTTGATGGTGTTCGCATCCGAATAACGGGTGGTGATATCACCGGTCTTGCGGGTAGCGAAGAACTTCATGGGCAGCTTGAAGATGTGCCCGAAGTAGCCCAGCATCAGCGGGATGTCGATCTTGATGGACAGATAGATCAGCACCCACTGCCGGACGAAGCCCACCAGTGTGTTCGTGATGCTCACCAGACTGAACACGACGATCAAGGTCACCAACAGATTGCTTAGTCCGTATGGCAGCACTTCATCCATCAGGATCTTATTGAACATGGACGACGCGATGCCCAGGATCGTGACGATCAGCGAACCCAGGATGGCATACACAAAGAGCTTTTTCTGCGGCAGAAGCAGGTCGATGTACCGCTTCATCATGCCGCCCTTTTCGATCTTGCCGCCCTTGAACTCCGAGGTGGGGTTCAGCAGCAGCAGCACGCCGGTGAAGTTTTTGTAGAACTCGTCCAAGCTGATCTTTTTCAGCTCCGAGGCGGGGTCGCCGATGACGACGTAATCCTTGCACTTGTGCTTTTTGCCGTTCTTTTCGTCTTCCTTGACGGACTCGGCTTCTTTCAGCATGTGCTTGCGGCGCTCGGCGTCATCTTTGATCGTGGTCTTTTTGAAGACGACGACAAAGTGCGCCAGGCCCTGGTCGGTGATGACCTGGGCGATGCAGGGCAGGGAGAAGTCGCTCAGAAAATTCTCGCGGTCCACGCGGACGGCTGCTGTGGTGAAGCCCAGCTCATTCGCGGCCTTCTGCAAACCGACAAGGTTCGTGCCTTTCAGGTCAGTGCCCATCATGTCGCGCAGGCGGGTGATGGTAACTTCCTTTTTGTAATGGAGGCACACCATTGCGAGGCAGGCCGCCGCACAGTCGGTGGCGTCGTGCTGCCGGACGTAGGTATAACGCATAGATGCTTCCTTTGACTATATACAAATTTATTCAAACACAGCAGCTCCGCCGCCCGGGACCGGACAGCGAAAACTGCGGATCTGACCAAGAGAAAATGAGCCGCGCCGTTTTGACAGCAAGAGACCGGTGCCTGTGCTCCGGCCTGCAAAGAACCAGAGCATAGCACCGGTCTGCTGTGATCAAAAGAAGGGAGCGCCTGCCCTTTGATTCCTGTGCAGACTTTTGGAAAAGTGTACACAAATCCCAAAAGCTCATAGGCAGTATACCACAATATGACAGTATCTTCAAGTGGTCAAATTTTAAGAAATCATTAATGTGTGTCTCTTTTGCCGCGCCGGGCCTTGCTTTTGAGGGAACAGAGATATCGCACTGCGGCAGAACGCAAGATGCCGGGTAAAACAAAAGGAGCAATGTCCACAAGGAACATTGCTCCGATGGCGCCTCTTGCCTGACTCGAACAGGCGACACCCTGATTAACAGTCAGGTGCTCTAACCGACTGAGCTAAAGAGGCAGATCACAATTGTGACTGCGAGAGATATTATACCGCAGAACAGGGCCTTTTGCAAGCTTTTTTGCAAAAAAGATGCAGGAAATTGCGGCACAAACAAAAACACCCTGCAGAACGTGGATTCTGCAGGGTGCAAATGCATTTATTTATAAGGTAAGAACGGAAAGGCTTGCGTCAGCTTGTTATTTGAGCTTGCTCTTTGCCTTCATGCGCTGCTCGTGGTTCAGGATCTGCTTGCGGATGCGCAGGTTCTCCGGGGTGACCTCCAGCAGCTCGTCAGGTGCCAGGAACTCCAGGCAGCCTTCCAGGCTCAGCTTGCTGATGGGGATCAGGCGCAGGGCATCGTCGGAGCCGGATGCACGGGTGTTGGTCAGGTGCTTGGTCTTGCAGACGTTCACGTCCACATCCTCGCCGGATGCGGTGTAGCCGATGACCATGCCCTCGTAGACCTTCTCGCCAGCGCCCACCAGCAGGGTGCCGCGCTGCTGCGCGTTGAACAGGCCGTAGGTGACGGCCTCGCCGGTCTCGAAGCTGACCAGAGAACCGGTGGAGCGGTTGGCGATCATGCCGGCCCAGACGTCATAACCGTCGAAGATCTGGTTGATGATGCCCTCACCGTGGGTATCGGTCAGGAACTGGTTGCGGTAGCCGAACAGGCCGCGGCTGGGCATGCGGAACTCCAGACGCACACGGTCGGTGCCCAGAGATTCCATCTGCTGCAGGATGGCCTTGCGCTGGCCCAGACCGGTCATGACAGCGCCCTGATACTGGGTGGGCACGTCGATGACGACATGCTCCATAGGCTCGTAGGTCTTGCCGTCGATGACCTTGGTCAGAACGTGCGGGGGAGAGACCTGCAGCTCGTAACCTTCGCGGCGCATGGTCTCGATCAGGATGGACAGGTGCATCTCACCACGGCCCATGACGCGGAAGGAATCGGTGGTGGCGGAGTCTTCCACCTTCAGAGCCACGTCCTTCAGCAGTTCCTTCTGCAGGCGGTCGCGGATCTGGCGGCTGGTGACGTACTTGCCCTCACGGCCGGCCAGCGGGCTGTCATTGACGGAGAAGGTCATCTCCACGGTGGGGTCGTTGATCTTCACGAAGGGCAGCGGCTCCACATTGGAGGGGCTGCACAGGGTGTTGCCGATGGTCACATCGGGCAGACCGGAGAAGGCCACGATGTCGCCTGCGGTGATGTTGTCGCAGGGCTGACGGC
>ULRE01041589.1_pt1 | contig 12515 bp, 7 predicted proteins | sample 1955141 | NCBI WGS metagenome assembly ULRE01 (sample SAMEA4835674, study PRJEB28245) | human gut metagenome | biome: gut microbiome; material: fecal sample | place: Denmark | collected 2008
GTATAATATAAGGTTACCTCACGCTCCGATGAACCGACCTCGCAAACAAAAGGCTTGCTTTCCGTAAAATCGGGCTGCAATGTGCGGAACCAGAACACGGTATCCGCCGGAACACGGGTATCTTTCGGAGAATACACGATGACCGGACGGGAAGCTTTCAGCGTATCGTTTTCAACAACCGAAGTGGCTTTCAGAATATATCGTCCGGACGGAAGTCCCTGCAATCCCTCCAAGGCAAAATCTTTATTGGCGATATACTTGCCGGTGGCCTGAACCGGAGCACCGGAAGAAGCGCCATCTGCCGGAACAAGGTGATAGAAGACAGTACCTTGCAGCAACTCGTTCCGGGTATTATTCAAATGGAAACAAACCTGTTCGACAGAGTCGCGGTTCAAAACCTCAGGTACTTCCAGAGAAAGCTTATTGCGGAGTGTCACCACCTGAAGAAAAGCTCTTTGTTCCGCCTGTTCGCCCGACGGATGCAGCGCCGTGCAGCTCACGCTGGCCGGGTAGGAATAATCCGGTTTGTCGGGATTCAGGGAAGTGCCCACCGGGAAAGAGAAACAGAAACGGCCGGCAGCATCGGTCTGAAGCGTATCGTTTACCGGACTTCTGTTTTCCCAGGAACTTGCAAAAATATTGCTTATCCGGAACTGAGCGGCCACACGGGCATAGGCGGCCGGTGCTCCGTTATAATTGCGCACGACACCCGAAACTTGCAGAGTGTCTCCCCAGGCCTTTGGAGCCATATCGGTCTGATCCAGCACGATTTCAAAATGAGGACGTGCATATTCTTCCACGGAGAAGTTTTCGGAAACTTCGCCCACCCGGACCCGGTAACTGCCGTTTGCTCCCTGCTGGGGCAACTGATAATCCATACGCCAGGAGCCCCAGGCATCGGTCTGCACACTGTCACGGTAGACTTCCTTGCCGGAAACATCATAAACGGACAACGGCAAACGGGTATCAGGCATCACCTGATAGGTCGCATTCTGACGCTTGCCCGCAACACCGGCCAAATGAACAGTCTGTCCCGGACGGTACAAAGAGCGGTCGGTATAGATTTCTCCCCAGGTTTCCGTGGTTTTCGGAGTGGCAAAGCGTTCTTTCCCCCTCGGGTCCAGCCAAATGGAATCGCCCTGCCAGCTGGCATAGATCTTATATTGTTTAAAATCGGATATATCCAAAGAGGCCCGTCCGTACGCATCGGTATAGGAGGTGATACGGAGCTGCCGGTCTTCCTCCAACGAAGGAGACAAGACTTCTACCCGTGCCCTCGGACGAGGGGCACCGCTGCGCGCATCGGTAACCAGCACATCAAGCATCCGGCCGTCCGGCTCCGCCAAAGAGAAAGCACGCAAAGTGGAAGACTGGAAAAAACGGCACTCCTCTTGTGTGCCCTCGGGAGAGCGGACCGTAAAATATAAGGCATAATAACCGATTTCGGGTACGGTCCAGGAAAGCGTATCACGCACATATTCATAAGGTGACGGCTCGTCTTTCAAAACCAGCTTGCGTGTTTCCAGCAATTCGCCTTGCTTTTGCAGCATCTTTCCGACCTTTTCAAAAGGCTGACGGGTCAAAGTGTCTTGCAAACTTTGGGTAATCCGATAAATCCGGCACTCCACATCGCGGATATTGCGGTGTGCCAAAGTCCAGGAAATGGTATCACCGGGATAACCGGTCTCATCAACGACCCAACTCAGATAAGGCTGACTCAGGCTTTTCAATTCGTTCTTTAATGCAGAAATGCGTTTATAGCGCGGATAACGCTCTAAGGCAGTCTGCAACAGGCGTACTTGCTCCGGAGTACTGAATCCCATCTGCGAAGCGCGCAGATAGGCTTCGGCCACAGAAGGGCGATCGGCAAAACGCTGCATGATATCGGCATAAGCCCGATATTCCGCACTGGCGAAGAGCAAAGAATCGCGCTGCTCGGAAGATACGGCTCCCCAATTCTTCGGGGGCGTCATTTGAATAGAGTCCAGCAAGAAATATAATTCCGCATCCCGGTTTTTATGTTCCCGGTAAACAGACAATATCTTTCCGACCGACTCCTGTAACAATGCCGGGTCCGCATTCAGGCTTTTCATACCTGCCAGAGCACGGCGCCCGATCAAATGAAGCAGGTCATGCCCGAACTGACTGTCGGTTTCTCCCGGAAGCACCAAAGGCATATAATCTTTCAAACGGACCTCACCCAATACCGAAACATCGGTCAGGGAGAGTGTATGGTAATAAAGCGCCCGTTTGCGATAATCCTCACGGCTCCAGTATTCTATCGGCAAACTGTCGCCCTCGGCCCAGGCACGCCATTGTCCGCGGTACTGGTTATTCTGACAGACTTCCGCCGCAAAAGACGCATACACAGCCCGTTCGGCCGGCGTTTCTGCCTGAAGCACACGCCGTTCCAGTTCTTGAAAATCAATATAAAAGCTGTCCGGAGAAATCTGTTGCCGGAAAGACGTTGCGGCCAGAAAGGCTGCCATCTCCTGATTCCGGTTGTTCTCCCGCAAGGCTTTTGCCTGAATCTTGTCCACAACCTTACCGGCAGAAGCCGGATATCCCTGCTCCTGATAACGGAAAGCCTGCTTCCACAGCCTGTCGTAGCGGCGTGCCTCTACGGGCTGACACAAAAGGAATGACAGCAAAAGCGCTCCTGAACAAAAGCGCAGTCTGATATTTTTGTATGTTTTCATGGGCAAGAATTTTTATAATTACAAAAATACTCCTGAAAGAAACAAAGGTATCTTATTTTTTCTGCTAAATGACGATTTTAATATTTTTTATGAACAGGAAAAAGAAGGAGCCTACTTTAAAAAACAAAACCCAATGTAACTGTTTTTGATCTATCTGATAAGAACCATACTTTCACCTTTTTCGGTTCGGTCTAAGAGAATGAATCTAAAATAATGAAAAACCGTTTCATGATTTACAGCACCGTAAAAAACCAAGAAGCAAGTTTCGAATACATCTGCATTACCAGCCCTAAGAAACATATAAACATGGGTCATGCAAACAAAAAACGTACACACCACATTTCTCCATTTGCCTATCAAACCACTCTTACATACAAGAAATAAAGGTGGTCCTTCAAGCAGATTCGCTTTGGACCACCTTTATTTCTTATGATAATCATTTCAACAACGGAACATCATAAGGCTAATTGCCCTTTCAGAATGTTCCTTTATCCAACTACTGAATAAACTTCTTATAAGCACGAAGATCGTGACGCAGACAGCTGATCAACTCCTGACTCTCCTGCAGGATATTCAAATAAACCAAGGCAACCTTGAGGTACTGACTGTTTTCTGTCTGCAAGCGGTCAAACTGCTTTTTGCGGATTACGGAAAGCTTGTCTTTGTAATTCTCCGTTTCGAGCAGGAAAGCCTCAACAATCTCCAGGTTCTGCTCCTCGATGATAGCACCACCGCGGGCAATAAATTCCAGAACCTGCTGTTTTACCTGTTGCAATTCGGCAACGCACTCCTCGTTCAACGGATTGAAGTTATTGTCAACATGCTCCTGACACGGGTCGTTCATACGCTTCAAACAGTAAATCATCTGCTGGTCGCTGTTGGTACTCAAATGGAACCAGGTGTTCTTCTCCAAAGACAATTGTGTGTCGATTCTTCTCATACCCACCAGTTCTCTCTGACGCAGCTTCTTGATTATGCGCTTCTCCTGATCCAGTTTTCGGGATACCTTTCTCAAGGTTTTCAGGTTTTCGCCGGTGAATCCGTCAATCACACGTTCATAAGAGGTAGCCACAAAATCAAGCACTTCTTTCTGAGTGATGGATACATGTTTCTTGAGATAACCCCAGCACTCGGCCTTGTCGCGGGTTGCCATCATTTCTTGGAACACCACATCGCGTGCACCGCGTTCGTCCTTCTTTCCGGCACCGATGTTGTTCTTCAGCAATATATATATGGACAGGATAACAAAGGCAAACATCACAATCATACCACCATAATACATCAGGATGGTTACGAAAGCGCAGGAAATAAAGGCTACGGCTGCTGTCAGGAACCAACCACCAATCACATTGAGCACTCCGGTGATACGGAATACGGCACTCTCACGGCTCCAGGCTCTGTCGGCCAAAGAAGAACCCATGGCCACAATGAAGGTCACGTAAGTGGTTGACAAAGGTAATTTCAAGGAAGTACCCATGATAATCAGCAGACCGGCTACCACAAGATTAACCGAAGCACGTACCAGGTCAAAAGCGGCTCCGTTCTCCAAAATAACTTCGTTCTTGTTAAAACGCTTGTCGCACCAACTGCTCAATCCTTTCGGAGTGTAGTTGGAAAGGAACTCACCAATAGAGGTCGAACCGCGGACAATGCTACGGGCCACACGTGACGAACCGAACATTTCCTCACCCTCATCCTGACGAGACAGGTCAACCGAAGTTTTGATTACGTTGTGTGCTTTCTTTGAGAAAGCCAGGGCAAAGACCATGATGATACCGGCAATCAGAAGGAAAACAAACGGAGTTTTGGCACTCTCGTTCAGAGAAGACATCATAAATGTGTCGGCGTTTCCGGCTCCGTTGGCCACAAAATCCTGAAAAGCGGAATAGGCAGCCAAAGGAACTCCGATAAAGTTCACCAAGTCATTGCCGGCAAAAGCCATTGCCAGGGCAAAAGTACCCATCAGGATGATAATCTTGAAGACATTAACTTTCAGGAAGTGCAGGATCTGCATCAGAATGGTAAATATAACCAAGCTGGCAATAAGAGCAGTAGAGATATTCTGATTGATGTATTCCAACCAGGGAGCACCTGCGAAAGCAGATCCCTTCAGACCTTTAACCAAAGTAAAATAAAGAATTGCCGTTACAGCTATACCGCCAAAAATACCGATGGTATAGTTCAGATTCTTGCGATAGTTGAAAGTAAAAATCAATCGGGATATCCACTGCACAATGACTCCGACCACAAAGGCGATGGCTACGGACAGGAATATACCCAAAATCACGGAAAGTGCCTTTTCGGTGTTCATCAGCTCGGCAAATCCAAGGGTACCGGTTTCGTCGAAAGCAATCTTCAACAGAGCCAGGATAAAGGTACCTCCGAGGAGCTCAAACACCATGGATACGGTAGTTGATGTCGGCATTCCCAAAGAGTTAAAGATATCCAGCAACACGACATCGGTCACCATAACTGCCAGGAAAATACACAGCAAATCATTGAAAGAGAACATCTGGGGCTGGAAAATACCGTGGCGGGCGATGTCCATCATACCATTGCTGACTACAGCACCAATCAATACTCCGGCCGCTGCCACAATAAGAACGGTACGGAAGCGGGCCACTTTTGAACCGATTGCGGAGTTCAGAAAGTTCACCGCATCATTACTGACTCCGACTACCAGGTCGAAAATAGCCAGCACAAAAAGGAATAGAATTAATCCTAAATAAACTGTTTCCATAAAATATAATTGATTATTAATTTCAACTTTCAGCAAGCGCGAAAATAAAAATAGATTTTCAGTTTGACATTTCAATTGTGTTACAAAGGTGTTAAATCCGTTTTTTAGCATTATTTTTTGCCGGGAGTTCTACAGCCCATGCCGCATTTGTAACATCATCGTAACAACCGGAAACATTTCAGAAGCCTCTGTTTTGCCCTTTCCGGCGTAATTCCATTCCTGCTTTCTTTCGGTAAACAAACAGCCCCAAAGCACTGTCAGTACCTTGGGGCTGCTATCTTTTTATCCGCTTTTGCGGAAAATCATTTCCTTTCTTACTCTTTTACGGGAATCTGCTCCAGCAAGTGTTTCAGGAAAATCCAGAACTTCTCTACTGAAGGAATGTTACAACGCTCATTTGGAGTATGCGGTGAACGGAGCGTAGGACCGAAGCTGATCAGTTCCATATTCGGATAAACCTGTCCGATGATGCTGCACTCCAGACCGGCATGTACGACCTGCACAACCGGAGTCTCCTCAAATACTTTCTGATATACCTCTTTCATCACACTGGTGATCTGGGCATCGAAGTTTGGCTGCCATGCTCCGTAATGTCCGTCTGTTGTCACCTTCATACCAGCCATACCAAAGCAGCTTTCCATCATTGTGGTGATGTATTCCATCATACCTTCGTTTGAGCTGCGGGCCAGAATCAGGATTTCGGCTTTGCCTTCACCGATCTTGATAATAGCCAGATTTGAAGAAGTCTCTACAATATGTGGAATAGACGGGATGTTTCTCAGCACTCCGTCGTGACATGCCAGAATTGCAGAAATCAGATTGTCCTGGATTTCCTCTGGAACCTCATGTGCCGGAAGTTCCACTTTCTCCACAGTCATCGTGATATCTTCCTCTACGCCCTGATATTCTGCCTGGAACAGACGCTCGCAGTAGGCTACCAGATCTGTCAGGTCGTCCAGATTCTCAGCCGGAATGGTCAGCACCACTTCACACTCGCGTGGAATGGCATTGCGCATGTTGCCACCAATCCATGAAGCCAGACGTGCGTCGTCATCGGCAATGGCCTGCTTTACGAAGCGCGCCATCAGCTTATTGGCATTTCCGCGTCCCTGGTTGATTTCCAATCCGGAGTGACCGCCACGCAGTCCCTTAAGCGATACCTTCACGGCAATATCCTCTGTATCTGTTTCTGCGGCATTGTATTGCAGCTGGGCAGTGATATTCACACCACCGGCACTTCCTACCACAAATTCGCCCATAGTCTCGTTATCAATGTTCAGCAGGATGTCGCCGCTCAGCACATCATTTGCCAGATGGTTCACACCATACATGCAGGTTTCTTCGTCGGCAGTAATCAAGGCTTCCATCGGACCATGCTTCAAATCCTCGTCCTCGAAGGCAGCCATAATCGCAGCCACACCGATACCGTCGTCGGCTCCCAGAGTAGTACCCTTGGCACGTACCCATTCTCCGTCTACGTAAGTCTGAATCGGATCGTTTTCAAAATCGTGAACCGTGGTTTCCAGTTTCTGCGGCACCATATCCATGTGGGCCTGCAACACCACTTTCTTTCTGTTCTCCATACCCGGAGTGGCCGGTTTCTTGAAAACGATATTCTCACCACCGTCCTTAAATGCCTCTATATGATGCTCTGCAGCCCAGTCCAACAAAAAGGCCTGCACCTTTGCGAGATGTCCGGATGGACGTGGAACCTGAGTCAAAGCATAGAAATTCTTCCAAACAATTTGTGGATTTAGATTCTTGATTTCGCACATAGTTTTATTCGTTATTAGGGTTTAACAAAAATCATTTATGGATGGGACACGGCCTGTCTCGGTATCCTGCGGATAAACTGCAGGCGCACAATGGCATAAAGTCCCAGCACCAGCACCAGCAATGTCTGCAAGGTATGCACGGTGAGTACAAACATCACGCCGTCTTGTGCCTGAACGCCATAGAGCAACAACACGGTCTTTACGGCGAAATGCCACGGTCCGGCTCCGTTTGGTGTAGGCACCAGCACGGCAAAGCATCCTACGACAAAGGCCACCAGAGCGGCCGACATTCCCAAGGATGAGGTAGACTCAAAGCAAAAGAACGTGAAATAGAAATGCAGATAATAAGAAAGCCAGATGCCTATCGTATAAAATAGGAATAAAGGCACGCTTTTGATTTTGCGCAAGGAAATCAGTCCGTCGCGCAGATCGACAAACACATTCCGTGTTTTCTTAAACACCGACAGCCGCTTGACGAGCCATGCCAGCAACAGAATAAAAGCCAGCACGCACACGATGGTCACAATATATCCCGTGAGCGAAAAGCCTTGCAGCACACCGACCACACTCACCCCCGTCTGCCGGAAGAAGGTGACAAAGACAGGCATTTGAAACAGAATGGTAAAACCGGCGAGCAGCACCACAAACACGGAATCCACGATGCGCTCCGTCACCACTGTGCCCAGAGATTTGGAAAAGGAAGTACCGTCGTAGCGGCTCAACACGCCGCAGCGCAACACCTCGCCGATGCGGGGGATAACCAGGCTGGCGGCATAAGAGAGATAGACGGAATTGATACAAACCGTGGTGCGGGGATACTCCTGCACCGGCTCCAGCGCCTGTTTCCAGCGCAAGGCACGGAACACCTGTGCCGTCACTCCGAAAGGCATGGACAGGAGCATCCATGTCCAGTCTGTGTGATAAGTCAAGGCCTTAAAAAACTCATCCCAGTCAAAACCGCGGTACATCCACCATAAAATCAGTCCCGACAGAACCAGTGGGCCTACCACTTGAAATGCATAGTTTATGATCTTATTGTCTTTCAATGTAGTTTTCTTATTAATATTACTTAATATCCCCGAGATATTCATAAGCCGCCGCAAAAATAAAGCCTTTGTGCTTGTTCTTTTTGCAGGGGATTATACTATCTTTGCATACACAAAAGTAGTATAAAAAAGCAACAATGAAGTCTGTAAAACCTAAAAAATTTTTGGGCCAACACTTTTTAAAGGATTTGAAAATAGCCCAGGACATTGCCGATACAGTAGACGCATGCCCCAATATTCCCGTTCTCGAGGTGGGTCCGGGTATGGGTGTCATGACTCAGTTTCTTATTCAGAAGGACCGTCCGGTCAAGGTGGTGGAAATTGATTATGAATCCGTTGCCTATCTGAAAGAGGCCTTTCCGGCTCTTCAGGGCAATATACTGGAGCAGGATTTTCTGAAAATGGACCTTCGGGAAGTGTTCGGAGGCTCTTCATTTGTACTTACAGGAAATTATCCCTACAATATCTCGAGTCAGATTTTCTTCAAGATGCTCGACTACAAGGAGCTGATACCCTGCTGCACCGGTATGATTCAGAAAGAGGTGGCCGAACGCATTGCCGCCGGTCCCGGAAGCAAGACTTACGGCATCCTGAGCGTACTGATCCAGGCCTGGTATCATGTGGACTATCTGTTTACCGTGCATGAACATGTCTTCAATCCCCCTCCCAAGGTGAAGAGTGCCGTCATCCGGATGACACGAAATGCCACTGAATCATTGGGCTGCGACGAAGCCTTGTTCAAGAAAATCGTAAAGACCTGCTTCAACCAGCGCCGAAAGACCTTGCGCAACTCCATCAAGCCTCTGTTTGCCGAGGCCGACCAGCGCAGGCAGCAAAAAGGTGAGGCCGTAAAAGACCACAGCGTCTTTTTACAGAATGAAATCTTCAACAAGCGTCCGGAACAGCTTTCCGTGGCCGATTTCATTGCCCTGACCAATGCTGTGACCCAAGAATTGTCTTGATAAATTGAGCCTGTTTCTTTAGGATATAAGGAATCTTTTTGTATTTTTGCAAACGGAAAATTCTGGGTCATAACTTATGGACGATTATTACGCGACTTTTTTAAACATTTAGACCTATCGGAGTGCACTTCTGGACTCCGATAAGAAACTTTTTATTGGAGGAAGATGCATGCGAACATACTGGAATACGGCCAACGGCCTGAGAACGATGGAAAACTGGGAGCCTAACTGTTGGGTTCAAGTAACCTGCCCGACGCAGGATGATCTTGACTTTCTGGAAAAGGACCTGAAGATTCCGGATTATTTCCTGATGGACATCGCCGATACCGACGAGCGCGCCCGTTACGAATTTGATGAGGGTTGGATTCTTATTATTTTACGAATCCCTTATGTCAAGGAAGTACGCTCCCGAACCCCATATACCACCATCCCCCTGGGTATTATCATGAACAAGGAAGTGTGTATCACGGTTTGTAATTTTGAAACAAACATGATGATCGACTTCGTGAGCTACCAGCAAAAGCGCGGTGTCGGCTTTACCGACTCCGTAGATCTGGTGTTCCGTCTTTTCCTGTCTTCGGCAGTGTGGTATCTGAAACGGCTGAAGCAGATCAACACGCTTATTGAAAAAGCCAAACAGAATCTGGACCGCAATGTGGACAATGCCGACCTGATCAACCTTTCGCGTCTTCAGGACAGCCTGACCTATTTCATTACCTCCATCCGAGGTAACGAAACCCTGTTGTCGAAACTGAAATTCAAACTCCCCATCGACGAGCTGGACGCCGACCTGATTGAAGACGTCAATATCGAGATGAGCCAGGCGCGCGAAACCACATCCATCTATGCCAACATCCTGGATTCCACGATGGATACTTATGCCAACCTGATTAACAACAACATGAGCAGCGTCATGAAGATGCTTACCTCTATTTCCATCATCCTGATGTTCCCGACCCTGGTAGCCAGCTTGTTTGGAATGAACCTGGTAAACGGCATGGAGCAGTCGCCTTGGGGATTTCCGTTGGCCATCGGCATCACGGTCATCGTGACGGCCTTGTTTATGTGGTTCTTCAGAAGAAAAACATGGATTTAAAGAGAAAAAAACAGAAAAATCTTAGGACTTAATTTCTTTTTTGTTTTAATTTGTAAAAAATATAGAGACTGAAAACCGAATCAGATACTAAAAGCAAGTAAAATGATGGACTCTCAAGAAACAACTTCCCTGGAAGGATTAGACAACGCATGTATTTCTGCCAAAGACGAAGCAGGAACAGAAACAGTGAAAAACGTCGTGCTGCAATCTAAAGGAGAAATATTGGAATACATAAAGAAACTGGCGCAAAGCAGTGACATCCCCGGCAAACAGGAACTGGACAGCCTCAAACAGAACTTCTACCGCATTCATAAGGCAGAGCTCAACGAAAAGAAGGCCGCTTTTGTAGAAGCCGGAGGAAACCCCGACGAATTTGTTCCGGAAGTGGATGCCGACGAGCAGACTTTCAAGGAGTGGATGCGCATCATCAAGGAAAAGCGTGCCGAGATCATGGCCGAGCAGGAACGCATCAAATCAGAAAATCTGCAGAAGAAATTCGATATCCTGGACAAGATCAAAGCCATGATTTCTTCGCCGGAAGAGGCCAACCAGCACTATAACGAGTTCAAGGAACTGCAAAACGAATGGAAAACCATCACCAATGTGCCGGCCGACAAGGTGAACGAACTTTGGAAAAACTATCAGTTATATACCGAGCAGTTCTACGACCTGCTCAAACTGAATCACGAATTCAGAGAATATGATTTCAAGAAGAATCTCGAAATCAAGACACGCCTGTGCGAGACTGCCGAGAAACTGGCCGAGGAAGACGATGTGATTTCTGCCTTCCAGCAGTTGCAGGCCCTGCATCAGGAGTATAAGGAAACCGGTCCGGTTGCCAAGGAACTGCGCGAGGAAATCTGGAACCGCTTCAAGAACGCTTCAACTATTATCAACAAAAGACATCAGCAGCATTTTGAGGACCTGAAGCAGAAAGAAGAAGAGAACCTGGCCAAGAAGACCGAACTGTGTGTCAAGATTGAAGAAATCGACCTGTCGAACCTGAAGACCTTTGCCGACTGGGAACAGGCTACTCAGGACATCATCAAGATACAGGCTGAATGGAAGGAAATCGGATTCGCTCCGCAGAAGATGAATGTAAAAATCTTCGAGCGCTTCAGAGCTGCCTGCGACCGTTTCTTCGAACAGAAAGCCGCATTCTTCAAATATCTGAAAGAAAGCCAGAACAAGAATCTGGAACTGAAGAAGCAGTTGTGCGAAAAGGCTGAATCCTTAAAGGACAGCACCGACTGGAAGGCTACCGGCGATATTCTGACCAAGCTGCAGAAGGAGTGGAAAACCATCGGACCGGTACCTAAGAAGTACTCTGAGTCTTTGTGGAAACGCTTCATCGGTGCCTGCGACTATTTCTTCGAGCAGAAGGGCAAGGCTACTTCGTCTGTACAGAGCCAGGAAAACGAAAATCTGGAAAAGAAGAAGAGCATTATCGAACAGCTCAAGAACATTGCGGTAGAGGAAATCGACTCTTGCGCCGACACAGTACGCAAACTGGCCAAAGAGTGGAACGAAACCGGTCATGTGCCTTTCAAGGAAAAGGACAAGATCTATGCCGAATACCGCGAGCTGGCCGACAAACTGTTTGAAGCCATCAACAAGAGCAACGCCAAGCGCAGAATCAATAACTTCAGAAGCAACCTGAAGTCTTCTGCCGAGAAGGGCGGCAACACACTGAACCGTGAACGCGACCGCCTGATGCGTGCCTATGAGAATATGAAGAACGAAATCAAGACCTATGAGAACAATCTGGGCTTCCTTTCCTTCAATTCTAAAAAGGGCAACAGTCTGGTGAACGAGCTGAACAAGAAAGTGGAGAAACTGAAAGAAGAACTCGCTATTCTGAAAGAGAAGATCAAAGCCATCGACGAGGAAAAGAGCAAATAAGAATATAGCTTGATTTTTCAGGAATAGGCTGCGCCGTCAAGGTGCAGCCTATTTTTGTATCTGCCGCGCCGAAATGACGCGCAAAAACCATCCTGACGATTTTTTCAAATCATCAAAATGAAATGATGCATTCATCGAAATGAATTATTAAAGAGCCGGAAAGCAAAAAGAATGCGGAGCAGGCTCCCACCCGAGCGCGGAAGCGCGGAAAGGGACAGAAACAAAAAAAGATCGCCGAAGCGATCCTCTTCTGTTGGGCTACCTGGATTCGAACCAAGAAAAACAGGACCAGAAT
>ULRE01023145.1_pt1 | contig 12468 bp, 9 predicted proteins | sample 1955141 | NCBI WGS metagenome assembly ULRE01 (sample SAMEA4835674, study PRJEB28245) | human gut metagenome | biome: gut microbiome; material: fecal sample | place: Denmark | collected 2008
CAAATTAAACTGGGCCATTGCAGGAGTTACCCCCGCCAAGCATAACAGCATGACGGCCACCTTTAATAATGCTTTTTTCATTTTTGTGTGTTTTAGATTAAACGCTTCATTTTATTTCTTAAGAAACGGTACAAAAGAACACATTTTTATTCTATCTACCAATCTTTACAAGAATATTTTTGCCAACGCCCCGCCTCAAGCACCCGCCGGAAAGTGAAAAGCCATCGCGAATCCACTTCGCGATGGCCCTTACCCATTTTATATACACCTTTAAACAAAATGATACCCACGCCCTAATTCACTAACCCCTTGCGGGCATGAGCTGATCTTTTTCTTATTTATTTGCACGGGCTTCCGCAATGTAGCCCAATGCTTCTTTACATTTTGCCGTTACATACGCCCAGTCTTCCGCGGCTACCTTGTCGCCAGGGAACAATTTAGAACCCATACCCACACAGAACACACCTGCCTTAATCCAAGAAGTCAGATTTTCCTGAGTCGGTTCCACACCACCGGTTACCATCAGTTTAGACCAAGGCATCGGAGCCAGCAGACCTTTAACCAATTTTGCTCCCAATACATCACCCGGGAATATTTTGCAAAGATCGCAACCTACTTCCTGAGCGAAACCCACCTCGGACACACTTCCGCATCCCGGAGTATAAGCCACCAAACGACGGTTGCACACTTTAGCGATTTCAGGATTGAACAACGGACCTACCACAAAGCAAGCACCCAATTGCAAGTAAAGAGCGGCAGTAGCAGGATCAACGATAGAACCTACTCCCATAGCCATTTCAGGACACTCCTTTGCCGCGTATTTCACAACTTCCGCAAATACTTCATGAGCAAAGTCACCACGGTTTGTAAATTCGAATGCACGAACTCCGCCGTCATAACAAGCTTTCACCACTTTCTTTGCCACTTCTGCATCTTTATGGTAGAATACAGGAACCATGCCGGTTGAACCAATCTTGTCCAACACTGCTATTTTATCAAAACGAGCCATAATGTTATATTTTAGTTTAAATGAAAGATAGAAACACAAATGATACAAATAAAACATGTATCAAAAATTTGCGTTATTTGCGTCATTCGTGTTCCTATAAAAAACAAATTTAGCGTTGTACACGTCCGCTGGCATCGCCACCAGCCAATGCTTCCACTTCGTCTACAGATACCAAATTGAAGTCACCGTTGATAGTATGCTTCAAAGCAGAAGCGGCAACAGCAAATTCAAGGGCGGCACCCTGATTCGGTTTGGTCAGCAGACCGTGAATGATACCTCCGGAGAATGAGTCGCCACCACCTACCCGGTCAATAATCGGGTTGATGTCATAGCGTTTTGATTCATAAAATTCTTCTCCGTTATAAATCATAGCCTTCCAGCCGTTGTAAGTAGCCGAGAATGATTCGCGCAAGGTAGAAACCACATATTTAAAGCCGAATTCTTTTGCCATAGCCTTGAAGATTCCTTTGTAACCTTCTGCATTGGTTTCACCGGCTTCCACATTCGCTTCCGGTTTGAAGCCCAGACAAAGTTCGGCATCTTCTTCGTTGCCTATACATACATCTACATACTGCATCAACGGTTTCATGATAGACTGTGCTTTTTCTTTTGTCCACAGTTTCTTGCGGAAATTCAAGTCTACAGATACCGTAACGCCATGACGTTTTGCAGCTTCACAAGCCAGTTTGGTCAGTTCGGCAGCCTTGTCAGAAATAGCCGGAGTGATACCCGACCAGTGGAACCAGTCCGCACCTTCCATGATAGCGTCAAAGTCGAAATCGCAAGGATCGGCTTCGGCGATAGCCGAGTGGGCACGGTCATAAATTACTTTGCTAGGACGCATGGAAGCTCCTGTTTCCAGATAATAGATACCTACGCGGTCGCCACCACGACAGATGAAATCGGTCTTCACACCATATTTACGCAATGCATTCACAGCAGACTGTCCAATTTCGTGTTTCGGCAATTTAGTTACGAAATAAGCTTCGTGACCGTAGTTCGCGCAACTCACCGCTACGTTCGCTTCACCACCGCCATAAACAACATCAAATGAATCCGACTGCACAAAACGTGTGTTTCCCGGAGTTGACAATCTCAACATAATTTCACCTAAGGTTACTACTTTTCCCATAATTTCGTGATTTTAAATTGTTATATATTTATTCGTTTAACTTTCAACCCAATTAAAATACTGGTTTACATATCCATAGACGAATCACATCGTAACCTTGTACTCAACAGACCACTCAAATAATTCATCCGTGTGCGCGCACAAAGGTACTATTTATTTTTTTAAAACCAAAAATTGTTATATATTTGTATCGAAAAAAAATAAATTATCAGTGTGCACGAGCACAATATATATAATTAAGGTATGAATAAACTGCCCGAAAGAATCAGAATCAAGGATATCGCGCGCCTGGCAGATGTGTCAGTCGGCACAGTAGACCGTGTATTGCATGGCCGCACAGGGGTATCCGAAGCCAGCCGGAAACGGGTGGAAGAAATATTGAAGCAACTGGATTACCAGCCCAATATGTATGCCAGCGCATTGGCATCCAACAAAAAGTATCTGTTTGTCTGCCTGCTGCCACAGCACAAGGAAGGCGATTACTGGACCGATGTGGAACTGGGGATGAAAAGAGCCGTAGAAACCTTTTCGGATTTCCACATCACCCTGTCCGTGATGTACTATGACCAATATGAATATTCCTCCTTCATCAATGCCGGTGAGGAAATACTGAAACAAGAGCCGGACGGCGTATTGCTCGCCCCCACTATTCCTGAGATGACGGCCAGATTCACCGACAAGTTGCAAGAACGGGAAATACCTTATATATTTATAGACTCCAACGTGGCCAGTCTGAATCCGCTGGCATTCTTCGGGCAGAAATCCGACCAAAGCGGATACTTTGCCGCCCGCATGGCCATGATGTTGGGAGAATGTCCCAAAGAAATCGTTATCTTCAGACAAATCAACGAAGGCCGCCTGGGATCAAACCAGCAGGAAAACCGTGAAAAAGGATTCAGAAAATATATGCAGGAGCATTTTCCCGACTGCAAGATAGTGGAACTGAACCTCTACGCCAAGCGTCCGGACGAGGACGAGGCGCTGATGAACCGCTTTTTCCAAGAGAACCCACAGGTTACGTGCGGCATCACTTTCAACTCGAAAGTGTACATTATAGGAGAATATCTCATCGGGCACAACATGAAAAATTTCAAACTGATTGGGTACGATTTATTACACCGGAACGTCTCTTGTCTGAAAGAGGGCGCAGTGGATTTCCTGATTGCTCAGCAACCTACCGCACAAGGATACAGCGGCGTAGAGAGCCTGTGCAATCACCTGATCTTCAAGAAAGAGGTGAAACAATGCAATTACATGCCCATCACCCTGCTTGCGGTGGAGAACGTGGATTTCTATCTGGACGCGCATAAAAAGTAAATCTGATAACTAAAAATAGAAATGGAAACAAAGTATTTGAAAATCAATCCGGCTGATAACGTAGTGGTGGCTATCTCGGACTTAAAAGCAGGCGAGACCATCACGGTAGACGGTCATGCCATCACGTTGAAGGAAGACGTGCCTGCCGGCCATAAGGTGACACTGAAAGATTTCGCCCAAGGCGAGAATATCATCAAGTATGGTTACCCCATCGGCCATGCCGTGACTGCCGTGGAACAAGGACGCTGGATCAATGAAACCCAGATAAAGACAAACCTTGCCGGACTGTTGGATTACACCTACAATCCGGTCAGCGTAGACCTCAATATCCCGAAGAAAGACCTGACGTTCAAAGGATACCGCCGCAAAAACGGTGATGTAGGTATCCGTAACGAGGTATGGATTATCCCCACCGTGGGTTGTGTAAACGGTATCATCGGACAACTGGCCGAAGCGTTACGCCGCGAAACCAACTGCGAAGGTGTGGACGCTATCGTGGCATTCCCTCACAACTATGGCTGTTCACAGCTGGGCGATGACCACGAGAATACCAAGAAAATTCTCCGCGACATGATTCTGCATCCTAATGCAGGAGCCGTACTGATTGTCAGTCTGGGCTGCGAGAACAACCAGCCGGATGTTTTCCGCGAGTTTCTGGGAGATTACGACACAAACCGCGTAAAGTTCATGGTAACCCAGAAAGTGGGGGATGAATTTGAAGAGGGTATGAAGATTCTGCGTGAACTGTACACCAAAGCCAAGACCGATGTACGCGAGGATGTTCCTTTGTCCGAGTTGCGTGTAGGCTTGAAATGCGGCGGTTCGGATGGCTTCTCAGGTATCACCGCCAATCCGTTGCTGGGTATGTTCTCCGACTTCCTGATTGCACAGGGCGGTACTTCCGTACTGACGGAGGTTCCCGAAATGTTCGGTGCGGAAACCATCCTGATGAACCGTTGCCGCACCAAGGAACTGTTCGAGCAGACCGTACACCTGATTAATGACTTTAAGGAATATTTCCTGTCACACGGCGAGCCAGTGGGCGAAAATCCGTCACCGGGCAACAAGGCAGGTGGTATCTCCACCCTGGAAGACAAAGCGTTGGGATGTACCCAAAAATGCGGCAAAGCATACGTTGACGGAGTTATGGGCTATGGCGACCGCCTGAAAGTGAAAGGTTTGAACTTGCTTTCCGCACCGGGCAACGATTTGGTAGCTGCCACCGCCCTCGCCTCCTGCGGCTGTCACATGGTGCTCTTCACTACCGGCCGCGGTACTCCGTTCGGTACGTTTGTTCCTACCATGAAGATTTCCACCAACTCCACTCTGGCTAAAAACAAACCGGGATGGATTGACTTCAATGCCGGAGTCATCGTAGAAAACGAACCGATGGAAAAGACCTGCGAACGCTTTATAGACTATATCATCCGTGTTGCCAGCGGAGAACCGGTAAACAATGAAAAGAAGAATTATCGTGAAATCGCCATCTTCAAGACAGGCGTGACACTATAATCCAATTTTATCCCCAACTTTCCCAATACCCTTACAGCCCTGCCTTCCCTGTTACGAAGGTGGGGCTGTGACCTTTTTCCCCCATATATTGTTATACAGCAAGTCTTTTTGTAACTTTGCACCTCATTTTATAAAATACAAATTCATGAACGGTGAAAAATTAACTCCAATAACCAATAAGCCCAGTCTATGGGCACTCAGTCCACTGCTGGTATTTCTATGCCTGTATCTGGTGACCTCCATCATTGTAAACGACTTCTATAAAGTCCCCATCACGATTGCTTTCATGGTATCCTCGGTCTATGCGGTATGCATCACCAAAGGCCTGAGCCTGAATGAGCGAATGCTGCAATATTCCATCGGCGCAGCCAACAAGAACATCATGCTGATGATCTGGATTTTCATCCTGGCAGGCGCATTCGCCCAAAGTGCCAAAGATATCGGGGCCATTGACGCGACCGTCAACCTTACGCTTCTCCTGCTGCCGGACAATCTGCTGCTGGCAGGCATCTTCCTGGCTGCCTGTTTCATCTCACTCTCCATCGGAACCTCGGTAGGAACCATCGTGGCACTAGTCCCCGTGGCAGCAGGCATCGCAGAGAAAACCGACATGAACCTGGCCTTCATGACAGGTATCGTGGTGGGAGGAGCCTTCTTCGGCGACAACCTTTCATTCATCTCGGATACCACCATCGCCGCCACCCGTACCCAGGGATGCGCCATGCGTGACAAGTTCCGGGTAAACTTCATGATAGCCCTTCCGGCTGCTCTGATGGTTTTCGGCTACTATATTTTCAGAGGGATGGACGTGATGACCACCCACGACATCCAGTCGGTGGAATGGATCAAAATCCTCCCCTACCTGGTTGTGTTGGGAACCGCCATAGCAGGTATGAATGTGGCACTCGTACTGATACTGGGCATCGCCACAACGGGAGTGATCGGCCTGTTCACGGGGAGCATCGGCCTGTTCGACTGGCTCGGCTCCATGGGCACAGGGATCACCGGGATGGGTGAGCTCATCATCATCACCTTGATGGCAGGCGGTATGCTGGAACTGATCCGTTTTAATGGCGGAGTGGACTATATCATCCAAAAACTGACCAAACACGTCAACAGCAAACGCGGAGCCGAACTTTGCATCGCGGCTTTGGTGAGTATCGCCAATTTCTGCACAGCCAACAATACGATAGCCATCATCACAGTGGGACCGCTTGCCAACGATATCGCTACCCGCTACAGGGTGGACAAACGCAAGAGTGCAAGTATTCTGGATACTTTCTCGTGTGTCATCCAGGGAATCATCCCTTACGGAGCACAAATGCTGATTGCTGCCAAACTGGCTTCCCTGTCTCCTTTGAGCATTATCGAATACTTGTACTATCCGGTAGCCATCGGGATATTTGCCCTGCTGAGCATCTTCTTGAGATACCCCAGACGGTATTCGTGAAAACAAGCGGCAGACGGTTATATTCCACCACGCACAGACCGGCTGAACTCTTTCGCAATGTCCAGACGATGAAGGTGAAAGATTTATAATCTTACAGCTGTAAGATATAGCATCTTACACGTGAAAGATCCATATCTTCCGTGATTAACGGCGCGTACCTGGGGGGGCAAATAGCATTCAACAAAGATACGATATGCATTTATCCATGGGCGGTCCAACTCCTCTTTCTTCCAAATCCGGAATCGTGCGTGGTGTATCCACCCGAACCCGGATAGGGAAAATCTCATTGATATAGCGTTTCTGTCGAGGTGCAAATCCTATGTTTTTGAAGAGTTCAACAACAGCAACAACAGTTATTTCTTTTTCTTTGTTACTGTTGTTTTTCTTCTCTTCTCTATTCTTTTCTTCTCTTATAAAGTTTTGCTTAAAGCTTGCTTGCAAACTCCTATTAACACATTCATTATCAATACATTGCAGTGTATTTTCGGTTACATTTTCATCATCACTTTTTTCAATCGTGTTTTTCATGCATTTTACACTGTTTTCCGCATTGTTTTCCTTATTGTCTGCATCGTCATTCGCTTCTTTATCCGCTGCCGTGAGGACAGTAGAAGTGATTACTTTTTCAGCTGTCTGCACAGTCTTTTTCTTGCTGCTTCTTCCTCCTTTGCTACCGGCGGCGGCACGTTGCTCCGAAAGCTTATTCTGATAACCCATCACCTCATCCAGATACAGGCATCGGAAATATCCGTCCTCCATTATGACAAACAAGTTAAAGTCTTTAATGAGATGCTGCAGATCTTCCACTGTAGCCCCCCATTGTTCAGCCAACAAATCCAGTTCGTTAAAATCGTGTTTGTATTCCTGTTGCCTTCGCAGGAACAATATCATTTGAATATATAATCCTATTCCCATGCATTTCATTTCGGCATTCAGCTTCATCATTTTGTAATCCGACATCAAACTGCAATTCAGCCGGATAAACTGTTCGGTGTAATCCATTCCTTTGGTGTGTTAGTATATAAATAGATTACAAAGAAACAAAAAATATCAATAGGGTGTATAGATAATTGCCACCAATTATGACATTATTTTCATTTTTATCTCAAACAAATATAAACAACTAGTATACAAACACTTACACAGAATATTCAATTCAAGAAAAAAGTATAATTCTCCAGAAAAGATAAAGTTCTTATCCCCTGCAATTAATGAATATTTTTTATCGTCAGAATTCGGAGATAAATTCCCAATAAATGATCCTATGTTAAAACACACGCTATATCCGTCCAAAGGTAACAGAAGAAGATTTATGAATATTTATTTTGAAAATATACATAAAAGGATTATCTTTGCACCGCAAATGAATCAATGATATGAACCAATTACAGACTACATACAGCATACATCACCTTACATCGGGAAATACCCCCCTGTGTAATCACTTCATTGTGCATGTACATTGGTTCAGCGGCTTTGTTTAGATTTCCACTCACACGTAATTTATTACCCAACTTTCATCCTACCCACACACGTGCCCGATGAAAGATATATTGCATGATGGTTCTCATTCGGTGAAACCGTCGGGTTGTATATGTTTTACTAAAAAAATTGATTGCTATGTTTACTATTATATCTATTATGTTTGTTGGTATCGGTATAGGATATGTATTGCGCAACTTGCAGTTTTTACAGAAAATAGAAAAGAGTACATCACTCACTATCTTCCTGCTGCTGTTTGTTTTGGGAATCTCTATCGGCTCCAACAGCTTAATCATTAAGAATTTAGGCAGATTCGGATGGCAGGCGGCTATATTGGCTACATTAAGCATTTTGGGCAGTATGCTAGCTTCTTTCCTGGTATTTCATCTGTTTTTTAAGAAAGGAGGCAAACAATGAAAGGCAGTTTGGTTGTTGTCGCATTTTTTTGTGCAGGATGTATGATTGGAGCTGTCAATAATTTCCAGTATGACATGCACTCTGTTTCCATGTATGTGCTTTATGCACTGATGCTCCAAGTAGGAATCAGCATAGGCAGCAATAAGAAATTGAAAGAACTGATTAAAAGCTTACGGCTGAAAATGCTCCTGGTACCGATGGCTACCATTGCGGGAACCTTGCTTTTCTCGGCACTGGCCAGTCTGCTATTAAGCCAATGGAGTGTATTCGACTGTATGGCGGTGGGCAGCGGCTTTGCCTATTATTCACTATCCTCCATTCTGATCACACAGTTCAAAGAACCGTCTATCGGATTACAACTGGCCACCGAATTGGGAACCATTGCGTTACTGGCCAATATTTTCCGGGAGATGATGGCATTGCTCGGTGCTCCGCTCATACGGAAATATTTCGGACAGCTGGCTCCTATCTCGGCTGCCGGAGTGAACTCGATGGATGTATTGCTGCCATCCATCACACGTTATTCGGGAAAAGACATGATTCCCCTGGCCATATTCCACGGAATACTGATTGATATGAGTGTTCCTGTTTTCGTATCCTTCTTCTGTAATTTATAAAAAAAGAGAAGCCCGCTGATTGGTTAAGCGGGCTTCTCTTTCATATATAATATAGGCGGGAATTATTTCGCAACCTTTTCCAGTTTCTTCATGATAGAGAAGATGAACAATGCTGAAAGCAAGCAGCACACAATCAATACACTCCATACCATCCACAACTGCATATCACCCCACAAATAACCGATGATAGCTACCAGATAGTTACCAATAGCAGTAGCCACAAACCAAAGTCCCATCATAGCGCCTTTATACTTGGGAGGAGCTACCTTGGAAACAAATGAGATACCCATCGGTGACAGGAACAATTCGGCAAAAGTCAATACCAGATAAGTCGAGATCAGCCAGTTGGGTGAAACCAACGCGCTCTCGGCAATACCATTGGCTTCTACTTCAGCAGGAGTAGGCAGACCGAATGAGCCGAATGCCAGCAACATGAAACCTACTGCGGCAATCACCATACCGATACCGATTTTACGCGGAGCTGATGGTTCTTTTCCTTTCTTTGCCAATGAACCGAATACTGCCAGTGATACCGGAGTCAGAGCGACAACGAAGAAGGGGTTAAACTGTTGGAAAATCTGAGGAAGGATAGGCAATGTAGGGTCCATAGTACCATAATTGACTCCTAAAACCACAAGAGCCAAGGTAGCAATAACGCCTGAAATCAATTTGCCCTTGCCTGTCTTGGACTGGAACAGTGAGAAACCTGCATAAACGGTTACAATAAGAAGAGCCAGATTCCATACGCTGAAGCCAAGGCGATCCAGACCGGTTACCTCATGTGCCGTGTAGTCACGGGCGAAGAAGGTCATGGTAAGACCGTTCTGATGGAATGCCATCCAGAAGAAAATAACCACAGCGAATACCAGTAACAAAGCGACGATGCGTTCTTTGGTCTGTGCGGGAGTCAGCTCTTCTTCGTGTACATTGGCCGGTTTAGCCTGCTTGGAGTTGTAATCGGCATGTTTGAATGTAGAACGGAAAATAACATAAATAGCCATAGAGGCAACCAGTGAGATACAAGCTACACCGAAACCATAGTTATAGGCTTCTGACAATTTATCAATATAGGTAGTACAGAAATCAGCCATGCTTCCTATGAAATTCTGTGCGGTCTGCATGGCAGTCAGTGTGGCCTCGCCTTCGGCGGTAATCGTACCGTCCAGGAACTGGTGTGCCAAAGAAGGTATCTGGGGCACATAGCTGAAGCCTGCTTTGCCCAACACATAGTTGGTCATGGCAGTAGCGGCAGTCGGAGCGAACAGGGCACCGATGTTGATTGCCATATAGAACAAACTGAAAGCGGTATCACGTTTCGCGCTATACTCAGGAGCATCATACAGATTACCTACCATTACTTGCAGATTTCCCTTGAAAAGTCCAGTTCCCAAAGCAATCAGGGCAAGAGCGCCGAACATGGAATACAATCCGATATTGGTTGCCATCGGGATAGCCAGCAGCACATAACCGGCAAACATGATAACGATACCGGTAGTAACCATCTTGCCATAACCGAATTTATCGGCCAGGATACCTCCGATAAGCGGCATGAAATACACTCCTGCCAGGAAACTGGCAAAGATTGTTGACGTCGTGGCGGCTGTAAAGCCGAATTTCGCTTGCAGGAAGAGAGTGAAAATAGCAAGCATGGTGTAATAACCAAAGCGTTCGCCGGTATTGGCGAGAGCTAATGCGTATAAGCCTTTAGGCTGTCCTTCAAACATAGTTGATAAAGATTTAATTAATAGTTAGTATTCTTTTTTTGCAAAGATATAACTTTTAGTCTATCTGAAAAAAAAAGAGCCACAAATGTGACTCTTTTTGGCATATTTATTCGGTGAAAAGGGAACAAATCTCTGCTTTCGTTTCTTTTATCAGGTCATCGGCCGCTATTTTTATCTGTAATCCGCGGATACCGGCACTGATATAAATGTACGGGAATGCGGTGCAAGTCTCGTGTATATAGGTGGGGAAATGCTTTTTCATGCCGATGGGAGAACATCCTCCCCGGATATATCCTGTCAGGGGAAGCAGCTCTTTCATGGGAATCAGGTCGCATTTCTTGTTACCTGAGACTTTTGCCGCCATTTTTAAATCCACCTCGTGCTCGCCGGGTATGACACAGACAAAATATCCGGATTTATCCCCATGAAGCACCAAAGTCTTGAAGACTTGTTCTATGTTCTCGCCCAAACTGGCGGCAACGTGAACAGCGCTGAGGTCGTTCTCGTCTACTTCGTATGGAATAAGCTCGTATGCTATCTTGGCCTTATCAAGCAGACGGGCTACGTTGGTTTTAGCTATTTTCTCTTTCATTGCTGGTATGCCGGTTAATTTTCCAATTCTTCTTTTATAAATTTCGGGGTATATCCTTTCTTGCTTCCGGCCACTTCCTCAGGAGTTCCGGCAGCAAGCACCTGTCCTCCGCCCCTTCCGCCTTCGGGACCCATATCGATGATGTAATCCGCCAGTTTGATCACGTCCAGGTTATGTTCGATAACCAGAACGGTATTGCCTTTCTCCACCAGTTTGTTCAGTACATTCATCAGCACACGGATATCTTCGAAATGAAGCCCGGTAGTAGGCTCATCCAGAATATACATCGTTTTGCCGGTATCACGCTTGGACAGTTCCGTAGCCAGTTTCACACGCTGGCTCTCTCCGCCCGACAAGGTGGTGGAGGGCTGTCCCAGTTTAATATATCCTAACCCCACCTCTTGCAGCACTTTGATTTTATTCAGAATCTGAGGCACATTCTCAAAGAACTCTACAGCACGATTGATGGTCATGTCCAGTACATCGGCTATGGATTTACCCTTATAGCGCACTTCCAGCGTCTCGCGGTTATATCGTTTGCCGTGACAAACCTCGCAAGGTACCAGCACATCGGGCAGGAAATTCATTTCGATGGTCTTGTATCCGTTACCGCCGCAAGCCTCGCAGCGTCCTCCGGTTACATTGAACGAGAAACGCCCCGGCTTATAGCCACGGATCTTCGCTTCGGGCAGACCGACAAACAGATTCCGGATATCCGAGAATACTCCTGTATAGGTGGCCGGATTGGAACGCGGTGTCCTGCCCAGCGGCGACTGGTCCACATTCACCACCTTATCTATATAGTCCAGTCCCTCCACACTGTCATAGGGCAGAGGTTCCTGCAAAGAACGGTAGAAATGCTGTGACAGGATGGGCTGCAAGGTATCGTTTATCAGCGTGGATTTGCCACTGCCGGACACCCCTGTGACGCAAATGAGTTTTCCCAAAGGAAATTCCACATCCACATTCTTCAGGTTGTTTCCTTTCGCCCCTCTCAGCCATAAGGATTTCCCGTTACCGGGGCGGCGTTCGGCCGGTATCTCTATCTTCATCTGTCCGTTTAAGTACTTAGAGGTAAGTGTTTCTGTCTGAAGCATTTGTTTCGGAGTTCCTTGGAATACTACTTCCCCACCCAAACGGCCCGCCTTCGGTCCCATATCAACCACATAGTCCGCCGCCAGCATCATATCCTTGTCATGCTCCACCACGATGACAG
>ULRE01049824.1_pt1 | contig 12364 bp, 10 predicted proteins | sample 1955141 | NCBI WGS metagenome assembly ULRE01 (sample SAMEA4835674, study PRJEB28245) | human gut metagenome | biome: gut microbiome; material: fecal sample | place: Denmark | collected 2008
TGACGGCACAGGATATTTCCCGTCTGGATCTTTCGGGAACGGAGCTGGTGGTGCTTTCCGCCTGTCAGAGCGGTCAGGGCAAGGTGACACCCGAAGGTCTGTTCGGTCTGCAACGTGCCTTCAAGAAAGCGGGTGCGCAGACGCTGGTCATGACCCTTTGGCGCGTCAGCGATCGGGTGACGCGTGAGTTCATGGTGTCGTTCTATAAGCATCTGGTTCATTCGGAAGACAAGCGCAAGGCTTTTGAGGAAGCCAGACAGGAAATCCGGGACCGCTATCCGGAACCGTTTTATTGGGCCGGTTTCGTGATGATAGACTGATGTCCGGAACAGGCTTGAAAAATCATCAGGATGAATTTTGAAATTGATGGTAATCTTTTTTCAAGATCATCCTGATGATTTTTTTGTGTGAAGCCCGAAGTAGGAATATGCTGTTCCCACAGGCCTGCTTTTTATCCCGGAATCTTTGGAATATTCGTTGAATAACGGCCATTGGCCGAGTGTAGAATATAATTAGACGTTAGTGTTTTTTTTAATAAATTCTTTCCTTGATTTTGTAAAAATATTTATATTTGTCCAACACTTATGTATATAAAAACATCATCAAAAAAATGCAAGAAGTCGTAACCAGATAATAACCATATATGGAAATTTGTTTCCAGACGAATGTTCAGTAAGTCTGCAAGTTTTCAAGTATTTGTGTTGAAAGCTTGCAGACTTTTGTTTTAATAATAAAGATTTTTGTGGTATGAAAAAATTAATGTTTTGTGTGGTTATATGCGCCACTGTATTCACTGCCTGCAGCAAACCGGCAGACAAAGGCTATCAGGAATATTTTGAGGAGGAAGAACCGGTCGATTTTTCAGACCTGCTGACTCTGCATCGCGAAGCGGAGGAAGCCGGGAAGGCAGGACAGGATTTTGATTTGACGGAAAAGCTGCTCGGTAATCAGAGAGAAGAGAATGATAGGATATTGCTGGTCAACGACACTTCCTTTGCCGTTTATTTGCCACAGTATAAAAATAGCGCGCATCCGTTTCTGGCTCAGGCCGAAGAGTTCTACAATGCCTGTCAGTTTGCAGTCAATATCTGGAGTAATTTCGAAATCTGCTTCAGGTTATCCAGCGGAATCACAGACTTGAACGAAGAAGATATCTGCGACTCGATAAAAAGCATCAGTGCAGCCTGTATCCGGAATCCGGAGATGCGTCAGGCGGCCCAGGTCTTTCAGGACAGTATCCTGCTGGCGATACAATCCTCTGAAGAAGATGGTATGTCGTATGATGTCTTTCAGGCTTTTAGCCGTAAGATAGAATCCCACGTCTATCGGTTTTATACCAACCACGAAGCGTTTATAGATTCATTGCGCACCATGACGCAGGAGCTGACTTCGGTGACGAAAGACGATTTTCTGGAATATCAGAAAACGGATGAAGCGAAAAGAACCGAGTTTATGTTGGAGCGGCTCAACGGTTGTTCTTCTTTCGACGAGCAATGCTCTTTGCTGCTGAACTGGGCAAATTGTCCGGAGTCCATGAGCGAAGACGAGTGGGTCGTGGCTGTGGCCGGTCGCCTTCTGAGTGCCGGAAAATACAATCCCTGTCTGGACCGTATCTGGATGATCTGGCGATGCCTCTTCCAATGCCAGTATTTCGGTCTGTCGCGCGACTCTTCCATTCCGAACAATCTCTATAATGAAAAACGTAAGGACTGCTATCTGGTATGTCTGAAAAGACTGGAGACACATCCAGAAGATGTGTTTGCCATGAACAGTGCTGCCTTTCTGGGCGGAACCGTCAATTTGAACCGTTTTGGCATGAGCGAGTTCGGCAATGAAGCCATTGCGGAGCAGAGTTATTTCCTGCCGGAAAGATTCAGCACGGATGAGGCCGAAGGTGATGAAGATGCAGCGGTTGATTAGGCCCGAAAAATATTTTGAAGAAAATAAAACGGAGAATGATAGAAAAGTCCGTTCCGGAAGCTCACTTATTATCAGAAAGACAAAGTAAAAGATTATGTTCCGTAACTTAATCATAAAATATCAGGAATGGCGGGGACGAGCACTGGACATCTGGTCGGCCAAATCCTATCCGGCCAATGTCTTGAGCAACCTTTGCAGCAACGGTTTCCGGTTTGAAGGAGTGGTCTGTGGCAGTATGGAAGGCTTTTTGCAGGCTCTCAAACAGAAAGACCCCGACAAGCAGCGCCGGATTTGCAGTATGAAGGGGCATAAGGCCCGGAAAATGTCTGTTGCAGGATGGCAGACCGACCAGATTGTCTGGTGGAAGGGGCAGCCGTTTGACCGCCAGAGCCGCGCCTATCAGCACCTGTTGCAAAGAGCCTATCAGGCCATGTTCGAACAGAATGAGCGTTTCCGTCAGGCTCTGATGGCTACACGCGGAAAGACACTCTGCCACTCGCGGGGATGTCGGGATCCGTATCGCACGATTCTTACAGAACAGGAATTCTGCGGCATTTTGATGCAGATGCGGCAGCAATATGACCAGAGGAAAAGGGTTGGCACGTTTGGTCGCAAACGGATTCTGGTGGATATGGATTGCCTGTGGGCTGATGCTTCGGAGGTGGGACACACACCGCCTTTGGCCGATGCCGTCCGGGCGCTGCGTTTGCTGGAGCAGAGTTTTGAGGTTTTTCTGGTTGCCAGAGTACCCTGTGCGGAGTCTCCGTCCTGGGCCGAAAGGGCAGAATGGGGGTGCGCATACGATGGGGGAGTGTTCCGGGAGCGTCTGCTGCTTACCACCATGCCTTCTCTTTGTCGGGGAGATTATTTCATAGGCAATCGGGAATCGGCATTTTGTGCGGATACAACCGGAGAGTGGATCGGAATCGGCGATGCTTTGTTCCCGGATTGGGAGCATGTTCTCCGTTACTTGTGGGAGCAGAACGGATGTGCTGCTGATGAAAAAAATAAATAAAACCGGTGTAGGGTGGGTTACTTTTTCCGGTTTGCTGTATTAAGAGATAAATGAGATAGAATTAAAGAAAATGTTGTTTGTAGTGAATTAACTGAGTGGGTCATGAAAAATATTTTTGCATATTTCAAGCGCGGTTCCCGGAAAGGCAAGGGGGCGCTGAGCCCTTCGTTCGAGGTAAAAGGATGCGTTCCGATGTCATTTGGGGTGCTGTTTCGCTGCGTGACGCTGCAGGATGCGTCGTTGCATGCGGGTATGCAGCTGGAACTGAGAAGCGGGACGCGCACGGCATTGGTGCAGTGCCTGAACATCGAAAAGAAGTTTACGGTGACGGTTCAGGAAACTGAATGTAAAATGGGAGACGAGATTTGTATTACGGTTGCCTATACCGAGGCCATCATGCATTTTCCTTTGGAAGGAATGACAATTAGTATTGTGGAATAGCTGGAGTGAGGGACTTTTAATAGTGAGTAGAAGTAAATACGATGAAAAAGATTATTGAGATTTTGAAGCAACAGGGGATAGAGCCGGTTGACGAAGGGGATTTCCTGACTTTCTGCTACCGGAATATCAATTTCCTGTATATGGAAGATGAACGCGACAAGGAGTTCTTCAGCATTTATATTCCGGGAATCATGCAAGTGGAGCGGATGGAAAAGTGTGAGGTGCTTGAGGTGATTAATGAAATAAACAATCAGTTGAAGTCGGTGAAACTGGTGCTCAACGGGGAATATGTCTGGGCCGGACTGGAACAGAAACTGCTTATGGATGCGGAGATGGAGAAAATGGTCCTGTTCTCGATAGATGTGCTGATTCTGGCCTACCACCTGTTTCGCGACAAATGGTGCAGCCTGAAGGAACTGAACTGATAAAGGAAACTCCGGCCTATCCGATGATTTTTCAGAGGATAGGCCGGAGTTCGTTTTGGGATTATTCCGTAAGGGAATTATGGTTTTGCAACCGCTTTCTCTTGAATGAGCTTGATTTCTGTAGTAGCATTGTTGCTGCTGGTCAGCAACAGGGTAGCGCTGCGTGAAGCGTTGCCGGTGTTCTTTTCCAGATACAGGCGCACGGTGTTGCTTCCTTTCTTACCCGAAGGAGTGGCTACACTGATCCAGCGGTTCTGTTCCTCGTCTTTCACTTTCAGTGTCCAGTCGGTGTGTGCCTTGAAGGCGATACTGTCTACCTCGGCTTCGGCAGTATCGGTGAGCAGGAACTCGTAGTTTCTTCTTGCCGGACGGTCGATGTCGTGGAAGTGTACCTGTTCGTAAACTGCACCGAAGTCGGTGTTGTATGCACTCAGTTTAAAAGCAACCGCTCTGATGGTGTCTGTTGTGTTTGGTGTGAACTGAAAACTGATGCTCTTTCTGACATAGTGGTTTGCTTCTACCGTACCGGACAGGTCTGCCGGGTTCAGGGTCAGCATCAGCTTTTGGTTGTTGGGCATGTTGGAATAGAGGGTGTCCAGTTTCCAGTCATCAAAGGTCACAAAGTTCAGAGAATCCTCGGTCTGGTCTGCATACAGCGTTTTGCGACCGGTAGAAGGATACAGGATTTCGGTGTAGTGGTCACCGGTGTTTTCGAAGCATGAGGTCAGGGTCATGCACAATCCCAATGTACAGAGGGCTATCAGATTACCTTTTTTCTTCATATTTGTTGTTTTGAGTGATTCGCGGGTAAAGATACGTAAAATAGCTGGAATAACCTCGTTAAAAAGGATAAATGACGCTAAATGCTTCAAATTAATATCATTATGAAAGTAAACCCAAAGACTTTATAAGGCTTTGGATGGTTGCTGTACTAATGAAAACGGTAAGGGAATAATATCCCGATAAAAAGAAAAGAGTCCGGTGCAATACCGAACTCTTTCTATAACTGGACTCTGTTTGTCCATTCGATCTTTGGGGCACTTCCTGTAAGCGCAAGAGTCTCTTCGTCGTTTATTCTGCTTCTCCAAGTTTTTCCAGAGCTGCCCAATCAATCTGAGGAGGCTGTGTGTTGTCATAGGCAGGTAACGGGATTTGCGTGCCTGATTGGATATTCTCATTGAAAAAACCACCCATTTTCAGGAACAGAGCCTTTCCGTCGTCTGTTTGTCCACCGATATAATCCAGACGTACACCGGCGTGTGCTGTACCGTCGTTGGTAAAGATAGCGTTTGAAGGACGCACCCAGCGGCCGTCTGTAGTGCGTGCCCATTGGTTCTTGAATTGCACCTTACGTGTCAGATAGCCTTGCTCCGGATTGAAGTTTTCCAGGAAAGAATGGGCATTGGTGTACCACGTGTTGGTCTGTGGACGCAGGAACTCCGCAACCAGGCGCCATTTTCCTTCTTCGGTGGCATAGAAGTAGGCCGTATATATCGTGTTGCCTTTTCCGTCGGGGCGTATATGCATCAGGAATGGATAGGTCGTACCCGCTTTCCAGGAGTAATTCATAAAACTCTGGCCACCTGAACCCTCATTACCGAATTCTCCAATACGCACTCCCTCGCCGTGACGCAGCATGCGTACACGTTGGTCTTCGGGAATATTACGTGGGTCTTGTGTGTCGAATGGACTCCATACGGAGAAGAGAACGCGTCGCTCTTTCTCTGAGTTATATTGCATGCCGAAGTATCCTTCGCCAAAGCCAGCCACCATGTAATAACTATGCATCACTTCGCCCTCTTTTGGAACTGTCACCTCGTTATAGAACCATTCATAATCATTTCCCTCTGGCAGAGTATATCCCATGTGCACTGATGGACCGCGTCGTCCCCAATAATTAGAAAAACCATGTACGCAGGTTACCTTGCCTTCTTCGTATGCAACAATGAGGTTGGAAATATTGGCAAACTTCTCACCATCACGCTTCACACCTTTGAGATCCACCCGAACATAACCGGGCTTACTGATTTTGACTTTCAGATTTCCCGCATTGGCCGGTTCATCACTATCGAACTTGACATCCTGTTTTTTGCCGTTACATGTCATACGCATCGTGGCGTGACCTTTGCCTTGAAGGGATAATGTGATGGTCTGCGGCTTGTCGACATGGAAGTAGGCACTGACCGTGGTCTGCGGACTGGTCCAGTTGTTTACACCCTCATCCGAAATATGTGCTCTGTCAGCACGTTGGGTGATATATCCGTTTCCGGCCAGGGATACGGATTGTACTGCTGATTGCGCCAGAGTTGTGATACTGGACAGCGAAAATAATACGGCCATGATAGGACCGAAAGTTAATTTGTGTAGCTTCATGTTACAGTGTATTTAATTATAGGAGTTGTTGTCTGGATGAATCTTTTAAATGCTTGCAAATAAAAAGGTTATACGTGTCTATCTGTCTGCTGATGTGCAAATTTATGGCAAAATTCGTAATAATCTCTGGAATCTGCAAGGATTTTTTCTGGAAATCATGGTATGCATTTGGAAGGTTGTTCTCGGAATGCCGCCGGGGCAGTCTGTTTGCCTCGCGAAAATGATCCTTTCCATCGTCTGCATGAAAAATGCAGGAGCAAAACGAGGTTCTTTTAAATGTTAATAGAAAGTAAAATTACGATTTTACTTTAAACCTTATAATATTTGAACTGTCCGCCTAAAAAAACCAAAATAAAAGTAGAATGAATAAGAGAATCAAATGGATCTTGGTTTCTGTGATTGCTGTGGGAGCTATCGGATGGGGGATTTACACCCAGATGCCCAAAAAGAATTCCGAGCTGGCAGATGCCGATCAAGTCATGAAAGACCAAAAGAAAACAAAAAGTAAGTTGAATGTAAATGCCGTTGTTCTGAAGACCGGAACGCTGACTGATGAAATACAGGTTACCGGATTGCTTTTGCCGGACGAGGAAGTAGACCTTTCTTTTGAGACCTCAGGAAAGGTGGTTGCCATTAATTTCAAGGAAGGAGCCCATGTGGCAAAAGGACAGTTGCTGGCAAAGGTGAACGACCGCCAGCTGCAGGCCGAGCTGAAGCGTCTTAAGGCTCAGGAGAAGTTGGCTATGGACCGTGTGTACCGTCAGCGCGCCTTGCTGCAAAAAGATGCGGTGAGCCAGGAGGCCTACGAACAGGTGAAAACAGAATATGCCACCCTGCAGGCTGAGATTGATGCCGTAAAGGCTCAGATCGAGCAGACCGAACTGGTGGCTCCTTTTGACGGAATCATCGGTTTGCGTCAGATCAGTGTGGGTGCCTATGCCTCTCCTTCGACAGTAGTCAGCAAACTGACCCGTATTTCTCCTTTGAAGGTAGAGTTCTCCGTTCCGGAGCGTTACGCACGCGACATCAAGCCGGGACTGCCTTTGGATTTCAATGTCGACGGTCATCTGACTCCTTTCCAGGCTAAAGTCTATGCCAAGGAGTCTTCGATTGATCCCGAAACACATACTTTGGCCGTGCGTGCCCTGTTCCCGAACTCAAAGGGACAGCTTACTCCCGGCCGTTATGCCAGCATCCGTCTGACCAAGGAGGAAATCAAGAATACCATAGCCATTCCGGCAGAAGCCATTGTGCCGGAGATGGGTAAGGACAAGGTCTTTTTGTATAAGTCCGGACTGGCACAGCCTGTTGAGATCAAGACCGGCATCCGGAACGAATCGCATGTGCAGGTGCTGAAAGGACTGCATGTGGGAGATACTCTTATTATTTCCGGTACCTTGCAGTTGCGTATGGACTTGCCGGTTATTCTGGATCATGTTAACTAAAGGTTCTAGCGTATGAATATTTCAGAATTAAGTATCAGGCGACCGGTGCTGGCCACAGTGCTCACGATCATCATTCTGCTGTTCGGATGCATCGGTTATATGTATCTGGGTGTACGCGAATACCCTTCGGTGGACAATCCGATCATTTCCGTAACCTGTTCCTATCCCGGAGCCAATGCGGACGTAATCGAGAACCAGATTACCGAGCCGTTGGAGCAGAATATCAACGGTATTCCGGGTATCCGTTCTCTGTCCAGTGTGAGCCAGCAGGGCCAGAGCCGTATCACTGTAGAGTTTGAATTGTCGGTTGATCTGGAGACGGCTGCCAACGATGTGCGCGACAAGGTGTCGCGTGCGCAGCGTTATCTTCCCGATGATTGTGACCCGCCGACAGTGTCCAAGGCCGATGCCGACGCATCGCCTATCCTGATGGTGGCTTTGCAGAGCGAGAAGCGTTCTCTGCTTGAGTTGAGTGAAATTGCCGACCTTACGGTGAAGGAGCAGTTGCAGACAATTCCCGATGTGAGCAGTGTGTCCATTTGGGGAGAGAAAAAGTATTCCATGCGTCTGTGGCTCGATCCTCTGAAAATGGCCGGTCTGGGAGTTACTCCTATGGATATAAAGAGCGCCATTGACAAGGAAAATGTGGAATTGCCTTCCGGTAGTATCGAGGGAAATACCGTGGAACTTTCTATCCGTACGATGGGTCTGATGGATAATGCCCAGATGTTCAACGATCTTATTGTCAAGAAGAATGGCAACCGCATTATCCGTTTCAGCGATGTGGGACGTGCCGAGGTGGGCGCTGCCGACCTGAAGAGTTACATGAAGATGAACGGAGTGCCGATGGTGGGTATCGTCGTGGTGCCGCAGCCGGGGGCCAACCACATCAATATTGCCGACGAGGTATACAAGCGTATGAAGCAGATGAAGAAGGATCTGCCCGAGGATGTGACCTATTCTTATGGATTTGATACCACCAAGTTTATCCGCGCTTCTATCAATGAGGTGAAGCAGACGGTATATGAAGCCTTTGTGCTGGTGATTATCATCATCTTCCTCTTCCTGCGCGACTGGCGTGTGACCCTGGTGCCTTGTATCGTGATTCCCGTGTCGCTCATCGGTTCCTTCTTCGTGATGTATGTGGCGGGATTCTCCATCAATGTGCTCACGATGCTGGCCGTGGTGCTGGCCGTAGGTCTGGTGGTGGACGATGCCATCGTAATGACGGAAAATATTTATATCCGTATTGAGCGGGGAATGAAACCTAAGGAGGCCGGTATCGAAGGTGCCAAGGAAATCTTCTTTGCCGTAATCTCCACAACCGTAACTCTGGTGGCGGTGTTCTTCCCGATTGTGTTTATGGAAGGAACCACCGGACGACTGTTCCGTGAGTTCAGTATGGTGATTTCCGGTTCTATCATTATTTCGTCCATTGCCGCGCTGACCTTTACGCCGATGTTGGCCACAAAGCTGTTGGTGCACAAGGAGCAGAAGGGGTGGTTCTATCGCAAGACCGAACCTTTCTTTGAGGGAATGAACAATGTGTATGGCCGTTCTTTGGCCTGGGTGCTCCAGCACAGAGTGTGGACCATTCCTTTTATGGTGCTGATGTTCTTCCTCATTTTCTGGTTGTGGAACAAGATTCCGGCAGAGATGGCACCGCTTGAAGACCGTTCGCAGATTACCATCCGAACGATGGGTCCCGAAGGAGCCACCTATGAGTATCTGCGTGATTATACCGAAGACATCAATCAGCTGGTCGATTCCATCATTCCCGATGCAGAGGCTGTTACAGCCCGTGTGTCCAGCGGTAGCGGTAACATTCAGATTACACTGAAGGATATGGCCGACCGTAATTACTCTCAGATGGATGTGGCTGAGAAACTGTCCAAGGCTGTGAAGAAGAAAACAGCAGCCCGTTCGTTTGTGCAGCAGCAGAGTTCTTTCGGAGGACGCCGTTCCGGTATGCCGGTGCAGTATGTGCTTCAGGCTACCAACATTGAGAAACTGGAAGAGGTGCTTCCTAAATTCATGGCTAAGGTCAATGAGAATCCGACCTTCCAGATGGCGGATGTGGACTTGAAGTTCAGTAAGCCCGAAGCGCGCGTGGTGATGAACCGCGACAAGGCGAATGTGATGGGTGTTAGTACCAAGGAACTTTCGCAGACACTGCAATACGGATTGAGCGGACAGCGTATGGGCTATTTTTATATGAATGGAAAGCAGTATGAGATTCTGGGTGAGATTAACCGCCAGCAGCGAAACAAGCCTTCTGATCTGCGTTCTATTTATCTGCGCAGTTCCGACGGTAATATGGTGCAGATGGACAACCTGATTGAAATGGAGAACAGTATTTCGCCTCCGAAACTCTATCGCTACAACCGTTTTGTTTCGGCAACGGTTTCGGCCGGTCTGGCAGAGGGCAAGACTTTGGGACAGGGATTGGACGAAATGGACAAGATTGCCAAAGAGGTTCTTGACGATACCTTCCGTACTTCACTTTCCGGAGATTCCAAGGAATATCGCGAGAGTTCTTCCAGCTTGATGTTTGCCTTTATTCTGGCTTTGGCATTGATTTACCTGATTCTGGCGGCTCAGTTCGAGAGTTTCAAGGATCCGTTCATCATTATGCTCACCGTACCGTTGGCTATCGCCGGAGCTCTGGTCTTTATGTTCTTCAATGATATCACCATGAATATCTTCAGTCAGATTGGTATCATTATGTTGATCGGACTGGTTGCCAAGAACGGTATTTTGATTGTGGAGTTTGCCAATCAGAAACAGGAGGGCGGCGAAGACAAGATGAAGGCCATTCAGGATGCGGCCTTGCAGCGCTTGCGCCCGATTCTGATGACCAGTGCATCAACCATTCTGGGACTGATTCCGCTGGCTTTTGCCAAGGGCGAAGGTTGTAACCAACGAATCGCCATGGGAGTTGCGGTAGTTGGAGGTATGTTGGTTTCCACCTTCCTTACGATGTATGTGGTACCAGCCATCTACAGCTATATTTCTACTAACCGATTGAAAAAACAGGAGAAAGCATGAAAAAGATAATCATATATCTGGCTGCCTTTTGGGCCGCTTCTACAGCATGGGCTCAGGAAAAACTTCCGGTTTATTCCCTGCGTCAGTGTCTGGAAGTGGGATTGGAGCACAACTATTCGGTGCGGTTGGTCAAGGTTGACGAGAAAATCAGTGCCGAGAATGCGACCAAGGGAAATGCCGGACTGCTGCCGACGGTAGACCTGACCGGAAATTATGGCGGGGACTTCGGCAGCTCACGCACCGAAAGCCGGAGTACCGGTGCGATTACCCGTGAATCGAATGCCTATGACCAAAGCGTCAATCTGGGTGTTGATGCCAGTTGGACGGTGTTCGACGGCTTTAATCTGATTACGAACTACAAGCAGTTGCAGTTGCTCAAACGTCAGGGAGAGCTGAATACGCGCATTGCCATGGAAGACTTCATCGCTTCACTGGTGGCCGAGTATTATAACTTTATCCAACAGAAAATCCGTTTGAAGAATTTCCACTACACGATGCAGCTGTCCAAGGAACGTGTCCGACTGGTTGAGGCCCGCTTCAATATCGGTTCCTTTTCCGGATTGGACTATCAGCAGGCCAAGGTGGATTTCAATGCCGACAGTGCGCAGTATATGAAGCAGCAGGAAGCATTGATCACTTCGAAAATCCGTTTGAATGAGCTGATGGCCAACCAAAATGTGGACCAGTGGTTTGAACTGGAAGATTCGCTGATCAATCTGGATGCACATTTGAGTTACGAAGATTTGTGGCAGGCTACTCTGGCCTCCAACACATCCTTGCTCAAGGCCGCACAGAACACACAGCTTTCTGAAATGGATCTGAAAAAGGCCATGTCGCGTAATTATCCGTATGTCAAACTGAATGCCGGTTACGGCTATACATTTAATAAATACGGATTGTCATCGACCCGCATGCGTGACAATTGGGGTCTGAATGCCGGAATCACGGTCGGTTTCAACCTGTTTGATGGCAGCAAACGCACGCAGCAGCGCAATGCACGGCTCGAACTGGAAGGTCGTAAACTGGAGAAAGAGCAGCTGGAGCTGGCTTTGAAGTCAGATATGAACACGCTCTGGCAGGCTTATCAGAACAATCTGCAGATGTTGCAGTTGGAACGAGAGAATGTGATTGTGGCAAAAGACAACTATGAGATTGCCCATTATCGTTATATGAAAGGAGAACTTTCCGGTTTTGAGGTGCGTGAGGCACAGAAGAGCTTGCGCGATGCCGAAGAGCGCCTGCTCACGGTAGAGTATGATACGAAAACCTGTGAAATCTCTCTGTTGCAGTTGAGTGGCAATATCTTGTCTTACTTGGATTAATCTTTAGAGATTTCAGAATTTTACAGTCCCGGTTGGTGTATTTCGAATCGCCAGACCGGGACTTTTTTGTTTTCCGGATAACGTTTCCGTTTTTTAAACTTTTTGCGGGATTAATAAAAATAAGCACGACACATTGAAAGGCTTTGTTTTTAAAAAATAACAAGATTTTATGCTGTACGGCTTGTTTTAGGGCAAAATGTAGGGGTAAAAATCAAAAAATACAGCGGTTTGTTATTATTTTTAAAATATAAGTTATACTTTTGCAGCTGTTTCTTGCAATCGGAGACAAGGATTTAGTATGTTATCGAATAGAAGATTGCTTAATTTTTTTAATTTAACGTGAGTTCGATGAATTATAAGTACTTGTAAAATTGG
>ULRE01034322.1_pt1 | contig 12320 bp, 16 predicted proteins | sample 1955141 | NCBI WGS metagenome assembly ULRE01 (sample SAMEA4835674, study PRJEB28245) | human gut metagenome | biome: gut microbiome; material: fecal sample | place: Denmark | collected 2008
GCTAAGCGGGACGCCGCACGTACTAAGCTGATTGAGACTGTTATTCAGTATGCTCTTGATTTTGGTTGGGTTGAGAAGAAGGATATTTCGGATAAGGATATTCAGGAGCTGGATAAGGCACTTCGCGCAGAGGAAAAGGTAATTGAGGATATGAAGGAGTTCGGTGATAAGTTCTTTAAGATGGACGCCGTAAGTTCAGAGAGCAAGAGTCTTATCGACCAGATTGAGGAGCTGCTGAGGCAGTAAAATGCGGTTTTGATGTAAGTATAAATTAGACAGCAGCTCTTTTTAGACAACAGCTTTGCTGTTGGATCGCTGCTGGATTATAATTAGATAGAAATGTTTTAATAAGGGCGACTGTGAAGTCGTCCTTATTTTTATTCTAGACAGCAGCTTTGCTGCTGGATTTTTTGAGATAAAGATTATTTAAAGTAGCACTTTTCTTAATAGCAGAACGGTCAAAAAATTCTACCTCCTATATATAGTAGACGTCAGAATTTTTTGACCGTTTTACTAGAGGCAAAATGTGCTATACTTTCATATTTTAATAAAGGTGTAACCGCCTTTTTTACCGTTTTATACACATTTTCATAGATTTATATAATGGGGTAGAGGACAGAATTTTTTAACCGTTTTGTTACTAAGAAAAGTGCAAGATTAGAGGATAGTTTTGCTATTAGATTCTTTAGCGTGATGAAGAAAAGTCACTTTTTTTACACATATAGAACAAAAGTGTAAAAGAAAATGTGTGTAATTTGGAGTACTTTTTTTTAATAGAATGTGTGTAAATTAGCGGAAGTGCTAAAAAATAAATTTTTGCTATTTTGGTCATTTTTGGCAAAACCGCATTGCCGCATTTTTATATATAGGTGAAGGGCTAGATAATAGTTCTTTCTTTTAGACAGCAGCTCTGCTGCTGGATGGCCTAGCTCAAATTCTAGTACACTTTAACACACTAAATTTTGTCATTTTTATTTCGACACTATATTATATAAGAGTCGAAAAGAAAGTTACAAAATTTACTACACTAAAGTGATGGAGAATAAGGCCTAGACTAATATAGAAATGAAATGAGGTGAATGTGAGAAATGCAGTTAGAGATTGGAAAGATTTATACGGATGAGATGCTTGCTGAATGGTTTGGCATTAAGAAAAATTCTTTTAAAACAGCAAAAAAGAGAAAAATGGCTGAGTTAGAAGAATATTGTACTTTTGAACGAATAAGTAAAACTGAAATTCGTGTATTGGCTATTAAAACCAGTCCTGAATATGTTAATCCAAAGAAGCATAATTATGCGGCAGTCCGCGAGGATTTTAACAAGGTGTGGGATGTAAGTGGTTTAGATACTTGCATTAATGTTGGTGAGATTATTTTTGCGGAACGGCATAAGAATGACAAATTTTTTACTTTAACTTTGCAGACAACACAAAATTATGCAAGGTTGGTAAGGAATGAATTGTTTGGTAAGCCTTTTGATGAAAAAGGTGGAAAACTGGGTACTTGCCGCTATGTCTGGTGCAAGAGTACGCCGCAAGGATTAGAACTTTTTAGTGATGAAGATAATGTTATTAAGAAAAAGCTTCAACTTAAATATTTAGGCGATTGCGATGAAAAACAAATTTTAATTGAAGATATGATTAGGAATAAGGAAATTACTGAGGAAGAAGCTTGGGGTTATTTTAGACAGATTAGTCATTATACGAAAAATGATTATATGAAGTTTTTGCAAGAGTTGAAGGAAAAACTTGGTTGTTCTATTGTTAGAGGAACGATGGTTGATAGGAATACTATTGCATTAAAAGAAATTAGTGCGTTTTAAGGGAGGGGAGGGGAAACCTTCCTCCCTTTCTTGGGGGGAAAAAGTGAATAAAATGGGGAAAGTTGTTTAAAAATGTGTATAGAAGCATATGGAAAAGTGGGAAGATTATTAGAAAATGTGGAAAATTATTAAAAGATTGAGGGAAGGGAATGTGCGCAAAATTTTTAATAAAAATCAAATATCCATTTTTATCCTAAGTTATACTTTAACTTAACGCGGTCCTCAATATAAAATATTTTAAAAAATCATCTGAAAAAATAATAATTCTTTTTTAATATTTTCATTTGAAAATTTCAAATCAAAATTTGAAATAATATTAAATATACGATATAATATAATAGGATTTTATATTTAAACTATCTGCCGCATATTTTTATTGCAATAGTGAAACATAACAAAATTATTAGTTTAAACACATTCTGCAACATTTAATTAACTTTTCCTCTATTGATTTTATTAAAATTTTATGTTATAATATATATGTAAAAAGGTGTGGAAAAAATGCAGAAGCTCATTGCCGGAAGATCTTATACGAATCAAGATTTGGCAGATTGGTTCGGTATTCAGTATAAATCTTTCAGTAACAAGAAAGGTAAGAAGCTAGAAGAATTACAGCAATATGCGGATTACATCCAAGATGGGACTAAGATAAAAATACTGAAAGTATATCAGCCTTATTATATTAAAGGGTCAGCCCTTACTGAAGATAAGTTAAAAGAAGATACACTATATTCTAAAGAAGAGGAATATTTGGCGGGCGGTCATGCAGAAATGACTGACTTTGAATATAACAGTGAATATATACGAGAACGAAGGAATGCTAAACCAGAAGCTAAATTTGACCAAGCTTTTCCATTTCAGAGTATAGATGTAGTATTCAATAAATATGGCCTTTATTCAGTGCGACCCGCAGATAGTTCAGAAGATTCTCCTGAGTATAAGTTGCGAGATACTATGCTTGGAAATACTTTTGTTTATATCTTTGATAAAAATATGCGGTTGCGCGCCCTAGAAGGAAAAGAGCGAGAACTTGTCAGGATTAAACTAAATGAAATCTATGATAGGATGTATCATGAGAAAGATGAGCTAATTCGTAAGAGTTATAAGCATGGAATATATGATATGAATAGAGCTAGGGCTAAGATTGCGGTTTCCCGCATGATTAATTTGTCTCAAGCTATTGATATATGTGAGGAATTATATGAAATGTTAGCTCCATATGATTGTAGTGCTATTGAGATGATGTTTTTTAATGATCCGCAAGTGCTTTTAAGCATTGCGGACAATATTATGTTAACTAAAGGTTGACATAATTCTTGCGGCGTTCATTCTAAGTTATCTTTTCCTCTTGTGACAACGATATGAGTAGGTAAAAGAAATCGCGTCTCGTATTTTTAAGGATATTTTCTAACAAATTACCCGTGAGAGCTTAACAACTGTTGAGTTTCTCGCGGGCTTTGTTTTTATATTGCGGATAATATTTTTATGCAGGTTGAGTGTTCTCGGCCCATATTTATAACCCGCCTGCGTCACTCCAGGATGGCGGTTAGTATTTTAAATATAAACTCCTTTCTTCTTTTGTATATATATTATAGCATAATTTTTATATAATGTCAAAGTGAGATTTCATATTAGATCAAACAACTACAAAATTTGGCCATATATTAAAGAGGTGCTGGTTTTGGGATTCCGGAGAATGAGTTGATGAGAGTCAAACAACTAGAAAAAAATGCCATATATAGCCAGAATGTGGGAAACGGCCCAGCGCGATAGCTCGCGGGCCGACGATTATACCGCCTAGCCCGCACGCTGTCAATAGGTAAAATGCACAAAAATCATATAAAAATTTCGTTAAAATTGTACAAAAATAAAAAATCCTCCCAAAAAATGGGAGGATTTCTGTTAATTTTTGGGTTTTCGCTTACAAATTAAATCTAACTTATAGCAATTTTTGCCAAAATTGAACTCAATCAGCTTGGATTCATTGGTAATTTCGACGTTTTTGTAACCTTTTTCAGTCAAAAACTCTGCCAATTCCTGGATAATGGAAATTTTTTCCGGATTCTGCGGCGTTGTGCGCGGTTTTCTGGGCTTACTGCTTTCAGCCCTAGCACCTAACTTGACTTTAACAGGGGTTACCGCATGATTCACTTCCTCTTGTGTAAAGCCTTCCGGGCAATCCGTTACTAGATGATAAGCAAGCCCGCACTTCTTACAGGTAATTCCTTCCAGTTCTGCACAGTCCTCACAGAAAGATTTTTCCATCTAGTCACCTTCCTTTTGTAGGGGAGAGGGCTTTAGCCCTCGTCCCCTTCCTCGTCATTACCTTCCACCACATCGGGCCGGAAGAAATAAGCCTTGCCCTTGACTTCCTTCCGTCCTACCAGCTCAGCGGAAATGAGCTGCTTTACAAGAGCGTTCACCTTCTGGTTGGATACGGTAATGGAAACCGCTTCCAGCTCATTCATAATGTCGGTGGCGGTGAGACCTTCCAGAGTATGGGAGAGAATCTCCATAATGCGCTCCTTGATAGTCTCGTTCTCCATCTGCTTTGCAGTGGGCTTAGAGGACTTGGAAGAACGCTTGCGGTTCAGCAGATCGATTTCGTGGTTCAGAAACTCCACCATCTCGGCGGCGGTAGTCTCAGTGGGCTTGCCCTCAACGGCGTTGATGATAGCGGCGAACATTTCCTTCTTAGTCATAAAACATTTTCCTTTCTTGCCTTTTCGGCGGTCGATTTGTTGTTGCTCTCTCTTGGAGCATCTTTATTGTACCACACTCTGTGGGGCTTGTCAATAGGGAATTTCAACTTTTTTAAGTTTTCAGCTTGTCAAGTTTCTTTCCCTCTTGACATTATTGATTATAGCACTTTGCATGGCTATTGTCAACACCTTTTAAAGAAAAATCTGATAAGTTTTGCGGATGGTAATTTCTACCATTGCAGGCTTGACATTGCCACAATCAAATCTATCATTGCGGATGTACTCACCAAATCCCAGATTTTTCCAATTCGCTTTTGTCTTGTCCTCATACCTCAATGTATTGTACTTGGATAGCCGTAAACTCCAATCATAGGTAAAACTGGAATCTTCTGGCATTTTAGCTCTTGGACTGCGCTTGTAATTGCGGGTATGCTCACTTTGACGACGTTTCAAATCATTAGTTGTGCCAACCTTCAAAATATAGTGCCCATCCAAATCTACATAATGGCCCACATAAAGCCACTCTTTTTCTCGAACCATCGTTCTATCACGTCCTTTTTCAATTTTCAATGTTCATTCCCTTTTGGGAACATCATTAGTATAGCATATAAATGCGGTTATGTCAAGAATTTTTTATATGGATTTTTATGGAAATGCGGTTTCCTAATTTCTGGAAAATTTTATGGTAAAAACTGGAAGAAAAATTTACAAATTTTACCAGTAAACTTCAAGAAAGGCCTTTTATAAAAAACTTGTTTATATCATATTGTTTATAGAAGTTCTGCAAAATAGTTTTATAAAAGACTTTTACAAAAGTCCTACCAAAGTTTTGGGAAAATTTGGATTCGTCAAAATATACAAAATTTTAGTGAAAAATTTGTGCATTATATATATTGACAACATGACGGCGCGCTACAAATGCAAGCGCGCCGACGAAAAATTGTCAATAGACAGAGTACACAAAAATGCGGCGGTTTATATAAAAATTTTTGTGCATTATGTAGAAAAGGGTCTTGAGAATATTTTTGTCATTTTAAACAGAAATTCTGCTATAAATTTGTGCAAAAAAGAAAAGCGGTTTAAAACCGCTTTTCCTGTAAGTTTCCATAATCATTCATGTTCTTATACATCGTATAATATTTGAAATTATAGGGGTGCGGGTTCAGGTGTTCCAATTTATAGACCACTCTTGCAAGTATTTCAGTTTCAACTTCCAGCAGGAAATTTTCAGGGTCTGCACGATGTTCTTCCCACTTCTTGTTATACGCCGCCGCAGTAGCCAAAATCAAGTCATTCAGCCGTTCCTGCCTCATTTCCTCTTGTGCTTTGGTAATGATATTCCAAATATCGTTATATTCTTCATAATTTGCAGAATAGATATTTGCGAAATCATTAAACAGCTCAGTAAGCGGTTTGTGTCCAGTATTTTCATTGAAATACCTCACCCATTCATTTTCCAGAAATTCCACTCTTTCAGGGGTCATGTGAAACACTTCCTTTTCTTAATTTCTGTATTAAGTATATCATGCTTTTGACCTGTTGTCAAGACTTATTTTAAATTTTAGTATAGTAGCAGGGGACTTTAGTCCCCTGCTTTCTTCTTCCGGTGCTGAGTGAGAACTACGGAATAATTCATCCCATGCCAATCGAAAGAAATTTCACGCTGTGGATTAACTGTAACAGCGTCCAAACCGAAACCCATAATAGCGTCATTCAAAACGCCCATCAGTTCCAGCTTGTCAGGGTCAGTTTTCACTTCCCGCTTTTTGCGGGGCTTGCTAGAACTTTCCTCGGACTTGGCATAGATTTTCACGCTCTGTGCTTTAATCTCCATTTCCGCCATTTCCTCAGCCTCTTCACGGGTGACGGGTTCACCATCTGCCGCCGCCTCTTTCATAATCTGAACAATCAGCGTTTCCTTATCTTTTACTTTTGCCATTTAATAACCCCCTTTGAGATTATCTAAATTATATCACACTTTGCTGGGGTTGTCAATACTTTTTTATGCGGGGACGGGGATTTTTTCACCCCGTCCCCTGAATGGTTTAGTCCTCGTTCTCAGACTCGGGAACCGCAACGGAGAAGTAAGCTTTCTTCTTGTCCTCGGTGCGGATAATCTCACCAGACTTGACCAGCGGGCGCATAAGGCCGTTCACACGCTGGTTAGAAATGGAAAGTGCGTTCTGAATGTCGGTTGCGGTAGAAGTGCCATTCTCACGCAGGAAAGCAAGAATCTTTTCGCGCATGGCGTCCTGCTCTGCCTGCTTTGCGGTGGGCTTAGAATTACCACTAGAACGCTTACGGGAAACCAGCTCCATCTCATGTTCCATGAACTTGACAACATCATCCGCAGAAATCGCGTCATCCATGTTTTCAGTGACCAGCTCATCAGGGATGGAAAGCATATCATCCATGGAATTGCGGAAATAGTTAGCGATAGTAGCGAACATAATCTTCTTAGTGATAGTAGACATAAATCATTTCTCCTTTTGTTTTTTAAAAATTTTTGTTTTCCTTTGGATTGTCTTTATTATATCATAGCTTTTTTCTTTTGTCAACATTTTTTTTTGTTGACCAGCTAAAAAACTCTCATAGGCTCCAGCTCCTTTCCTGATTTCTGTATTAAGTATATCATGCTTTTGCGGGTTTGTCAATAGTGAATTTGAAATTATTTTGCGGGGGCGGGGTTAATTCCCCGCCGCAATTCGCATTAACTCAGGCAGAATATCGAGGTTTGCGTCAATGGTTGAGCCTAAATGCCAACCGTCACGCACCGCCACATTATCATCTACCAAAATTTGGAACCCGCCATTTTTCCGTGTGCAATTCGCTTTTGTGGTTCCATACTGCACTAGATGAATTTCATCATAGGGAAAACCATATTTTTCTAGCCATTCCCGCTTTGCTTTACGGGTGCTATCTTTAAATTCCGGGGTGCTGTTCTTAGCAAGCCAACTAGTTACAATAATTTTCCAACCCTGAGCTTTAAGCAGTTCCAGCACTTCCCGCAAAATGTCCATATTATAAAGCGGTTTTGCTACTTCATAGGGATACGGGTTAGAATGTTCAAGATATTCCAACCAACCGTGAACGTCGTAAAAATTGGCGATTGTCCCATCCATGTCGAATACCAGAGATTTTTTCATTTGGTTCACTTCCTCTTGTCTTTCTGAGTATAGTATAACAGAAGGGCGGGGACTTGTCAACCCCCGCCCGCAAATTTCTTTAAAAAAGTTTTCCGTTCATTTTCTTGTGTCTGCTTACACAATAGGAAAGAATTTCCTTTTCAATCAAAACATCTTGCAATCCCTGATGTTCTTCTGTGAATTCTTTGTTTCCTGTAATGTAGCGGTAAATAATTTCAGCGGTGAAACGGGGCTGATTGTTTTTAGTCATGTAACCATTCAATTTACAATATTCTTTGTATGCCTTTTGTTTTCCCAGAATTTGACGTGACATTTTCAAAGTATCGTAAATTTCTACATAACGGGGATAGAAATATCGATATTTAGATTTAGTGAGCCAACGTTCTGTATTGTTGAGCGCTCCAAGGTCAAAACGATGATTATGTGCATAAATTTCAGTAATTCCATACTTTTGAATAACTTCATTCAGCACTTTGCGGATAGTAGAAAACTTTACCAGTTTGCGCTCACCGCTTGCAATCTGCTTTTCATACAGAGGAATTTTGTCTGCATAATAAGCAGACTTCATAAGGGACTTTTCACAAACATACACGTCATAATTAACAAAAGAAAAAGTCTCATAGACGTTTCCGCGCTTATCACAAACTGCGAATCCCACATCATAAACCAGCATATTATAAGGGTCAACCCCTTGCGCGTCTTTGTCCATAGGTGCGGTTTCAGTGTCCAGCACAATAACATATTTAATACGGCGGTCAATCTTATTTTCCATTTGCAACACGTCCTTTTCAAATTGTGACTAAAGTATAGCACAAAAAATTGCGGCAGTCAATAGCAAAATTGCAAGTTTGTGCAAAATGACGAAAATGTAAATTGCTGGATGCGGTTTTACCAGTTGTTTCCACTTTTGACAAAAATTGGTATTTAGCATTTTGCACAGTTTCGGGATAGGATTTTTGTGCAAATTTTTTACAAATTAGTCTTGACAAACTGCTGGGTTATGTGGTATAATTTTTCGGCGGGGATGCTATGTTTTACTAAAGTCTTTTATAAAAGTCTACTATTAAAAAGGTTTTTGTTAGAAGTCCCCGCAGTTTTATTGAGTCCATAAAAAAATGGGGGAATTTTATTCCCCCATTTTAATCATCTGTATCATCTGTATAATCTTCCGGTTTGCAATTATCCCCAAATGAAGCATAAAAATCATCACATTCTTCATAAGGATTTTCCATTGTACAAAGACAATGTTCTTTTTTACCATCAACGTTTGCTGTATTCTTGTAATAGGGGCAATCCCACCCATTCACCGGACAATGGAAGTGTTTCATTTTTTATTACTCCTTTTTGATACCTTAATTATAATATAGAAAAAGGGTTTTGTCAAGCCTTTTTTGAAATTCTTTTTAGCAGATGCCAAGAACCAATGCGAAAAATTACTCGGTAAATGTTGCGCCCAATTCGGACTTGTTCGCCCCTTTGGAATTTATTGTTTCGCGCTCTGCCGAAATCCCAGCCGCAATAGCCGAAAATCTCATTCATGATATTTACCTCTTTCCTTAATTTCTATATTTATTATATCAGAATTTAGCGGGATTGCAAGCATTTTTGTTAAAAAAGTTGTACAATTCGGGACACCGCATTTTGTGCAACTTTTTGTGTTTTTGCTCTTGACATTGGTTGACCATTGTGGTAAAATTTTTCGGACGGCTTACATAGATAACTTTTATAAAAGTAATTTCAAAAGCGAGTAAAAGCGGCAAAGCCGCTTTCACATTTTTGTTTCAGTTACGAAATATTTTCCATGATGCAACTTACAAATTTCAGTAACAAGTTCACTCTGTTCACAAGTAGCGCAGTAAATATTGAAAATAACCCACTTACCAACTTCAATGTAATTATGTGGAATTTCTTTCAAAAGATGGTTGATGTTGTCTAGATTTTCTATTGCGAAAGTTGCTTCAAATTTCCACAACTTTTCTTTTGCACTCTTTTCTTCAATGAACTTGACCAGCAAAACGCCAATAAGGTTTGAACCGAAAGTAATGATGCATTTCACCCACATAGGGAAATCCGCAACTGTAAAAATCAACATGATATTATAGAATGCGAAATATCCCGCATTAGCTAGAGCCGCCGCCCATTTCCCGCCTTTAATTGTTACAAGACTCTTGAATGTGGCAAAAACCACATTCACAAGAGACAGCAGAGAAAAGAGAATGATAAACTTGATATTCATTTAGATTCCCCCTTTAATAATCCACATAGTGACCAGCGGAGCAAAAGCAAAAAATGCGAATGCGGCGAACTCCATAGCGAACTTTTTCATAAAAATTACATCCTTTCAGAAATTTGTTTCTTTCTTAATTTCTGTATTAAGTATATCAAAATTTATTGTATCTGTCAATACAAAATCATACAAAATGGGATATAAATTTTCATTTTAATTTTGTCTATTTTACCTATTGATTTTATGCGGCGGGTGTGCTAAAATTTTTCGGGGGCGCTTCAATGAAAGACTTTTATAAAAGTAAAAAGAAAAGCGGTTTGAACCACTTTTCTTATTTATTCCATTCTTTCTTCAATTCCGTAAAGGTCTACTGTTCCAATAATGTTTCTATCCTGGAGTTCTCCAACCAATTCCCAGAATTTAGCTATTGCCTGTTCTTTGTTTTCAGCTTTAATAGTGGTATAGCTTGCAAAGTCAATATAGAATTCTTTCATTATTCATACATCCTTTCAAATAGGCTTTGCGGTTTTCCTTTACATCTATTATTATATCAGAATGTCATAGAATTGCAAGCATTATTTTTCATTTTACCTTAGTCACTTTGCATGAAAAGTATCGCCGCATTTTGTATACTTTGCTACATCTTTTAACAATGTTTTTTATAGAAGTAATAAAAAAAGAAGTGAGCTTTAAGCTCACTTCTTTTTCATTCCATTGGCTGAGAAAAATATTCAAAAAAGAAGATCTGCAAGATATTCAAAAAAGAAGATTTCATAAAAATCATCATCTGCATAGGTAAGACTTCCAAGAGGTGAGAACTGTGCCATTACAACACCTGTTTCATCATCTATGATAGAGATACGATTAAAGGAATCAGGTTCTTTTAACCAACCTTTCACAGAACGCAAACACGCTTTTAGGTCAGTATACCATTCAGTGATGTCGCTTAATTCGGCGAAATACATATCCTTTCCAATCTCTGTAAGGTCTACCTTAACAATATAGTCATGCATTAGTTCCAGCCCCTTTCTTTCTTAATGCGCTCATACCGTTCTGCATTTTCCGCCTGAATCTTTTCTTTATCGTAGATTCTAGCTTTCATCTTTTGATACCCATCCGCTTTCAAGCTAGTCCATGTTCTGCACCTTTGAGCACACATCTTCTGGATAGCTTTCACATGATACTTGCTTTTGTTTGCGGTGTATGCCTCTACGCTTTCAGCCTGAACAATAGTGCTAATAGGTCTGTACTTACCATTAATGTCAAACAACGTTACCTGAATGCTTACCATACTATTGCACATCCTTTCCCTTTACTGTATCTATACTATAACACATAATACATTAAATGTACAACAACGTTTTGTTGTAGACTTACAACGTTTGGTTATGCTATTGTTGAGCTTGTGTTTCACGCCTTACGCTCTCTGTCAGTTTTTACCAGTTAGCTTGCCCTAACGCTAATTAGATAAAGTCACACATTACTACACTAACTCTTGACATACGAAAAGAACTTTTGTAAAAGACTTGTTTAAAACAGGTTGTTGTTAGAAGTCTTTCAGCAATTACTTTAATAAAAGTGTTTTACAAAAGACTTAGGTAAAAGACATCTTTTAAAAAGGTTTTTATTAGAAGTCCTGCGGTGATGCGGTGAATAGAGTGTGTTAAATCTTTAACAATCTTCGCCGCTTTAAAGGGTCGAACTGTAATACTTCACACTGTTGAAGTGTAATACATTAAATGAGTGAAGTGTTATGCTTTATATTGTTGAAGTGTGATGCTTTAAATGGTTGAAGTGGATTCAGGATCGAACTGATTCGTCATTTTTAACAAAATTTTTAGGAAAAATTTGTGCAATATATACAAAAAGAGCAAGACGGGGCGTATGAATAGCTCACGCCCCGAGGAGAAACAGCGTGACTACGGAGTGTTTGTGCATACATTAGGTAAGATGAAAATAAAACCGGGGGGTAGGGTTTTGGGAAAATTCAGATTTGATTTTTAAAAATGGGTTTGTCTGGACATTTCCCTCTTTAAGAGCATTTTTAATTTCAAATTACTAAAAGAAAGACATTTCCCTCTCCAAGAATAATTTTAATTTCAAATTACTAAGAGAATATCCAAGAGTATTTTTAATTTCAAATTACTAAAAGAATATCTAAAAGCAATTTCAATTCTGCATTACTAAAAGAATAACTTTTTAAATCAACCTCATAAAGTTTTTTTCTTTATTTAAAAAATCCTCTAAAGATTTTTCAGTATTCTGCTGCATAGAATCTATAGCAGCCCGCATTTCACCCACACTTTGTTTCCGCAAAGCATTAATATCATCCTGCACATAATTCAAAAATTCTGCGGTTTCCTTTTGCTTCTTTAATTTTTCATCAAAGGTTTCAACTTCACAAACCCATTTCGCATATTGCTTA
>ULRE01053003.1_pt1 | contig 12071 bp, 9 predicted proteins | sample 1955141 | NCBI WGS metagenome assembly ULRE01 (sample SAMEA4835674, study PRJEB28245) | human gut metagenome | biome: gut microbiome; material: fecal sample | place: Denmark | collected 2008
AGTTTTACATCTTTGTAGTCGATTTTAAGACCGTCTTCACCGGAAAACGGACAAGCTTTTTTTCTTCTAAAGAATACTTGTTTAGCCATAACGTTGTCTCCTATTCTTCAACTGAATCTTTGTCGTTGGAAGCTGAAGAATCTTCGCTGAATTCATCAACTTTAACGGTCATGTAACGAATAATGTCTTCGTTGAAACGCATAATTCTTTCGAATTCGGCGATAGCATTGGCCGGAGCGGCAATGTTCATAACAACGTAGTGACCTTTGCGGTTTTTCTTGATGCGGTAAGCCAGGTTTTTCAATCCCCAGTTATCAACGCGAACAACCTCGCCGCCTTCTTTCTTGATAATATCGCTCAAGTCAGAAACGATATTGCTTACTTGAGAGGCACCGAGATCCTGACGTGCAATCAGCACGCTTTCATAATTAGCCATAAATTATCTCCTTATGGATTCTCAACAAATGGCCGAAATTTTCGGCCGGGTTATGTATAGCCGATACCGCGGTACCGGCAAGGGACGAGCGGTACTATATAACAAATCCTTTAAATTTCAAGCATTATTTAAATATAAATTAATCTTTTCGGGCTAAATTACGTCTATAAAATCAACGGAAACCGGAAAAATGAAAATTTTCAAAACCTCAATTGCCCTGCTCTGTGCTGCCGCTGTCAGCGCCTGCACTTTCCCCGAAAAGGCCGAGAACCCTCTCATGCCCAAGCGGTTCAGCTACGCCAACGAGGAAACCCAGATTAACCTGCAGCAGCCTTTCACCCGGGTTATCGTCAAATGCTATTCCACCAAATACGAACCCGCCGAAACCTGCGCCAAACTGTTTGAAAGCAAAGGATATGTCCGTTTTGAAGATATTCCTTACAAAACGGCAAATTACGATTTTCTCAAAACCGGAACCTATCCCACCCGCCGTTGGCGCCCCGGGGAAATAACCCCCCGCTGGTAAACGGCCGCGACTGAAGAGGATTTGATGCAGTCAAGAATAAACACGGTCGCCTTTAACGGTCTGGAAATTCTGGACGTTGATCTTCAGGTTCAGATAGCTTCAGGCCTGCCGGCATTTACCATTGTCGGCCTGCCCGACAAAGCCGTGGCCGAAAGCCGCGAACGCGTCCGCGCTGCTTTGCAGGCATTGGGCCTCAGCCTTCCTGCCAAACGCATCACCATTAATCTTGCCCCTGCCGATTTGCTTAAAGAGGGTTCCCATTTCGACCTGCCGGTCGCCCTGGGCCTGTTGGCCGGCATGGGTATCATTCCCCAGGAAGAGCTTGCCGGTTATGTTGCCCTCGGTGAACTCGGGCTGGACGGCTCGATTATTCCCGTTAACGGCATTCTGCCGGTGGCCATTCACGCCAATGCCGCCGAAAAAGGACTGATTTGCCCGGCTGCCTGCGGACCGGAAGCCGTCTGGTCCGGCTTGAAAGATATTCTTGCGGCCGACAGTCTGTTGAGCCTGATTAACCACTTCAAGGGGCTGCAAACCCTGCCTTTTCCACAAGCCGAAAAGCAAATGCCCGTCGAAACGCCTCTTGATATGAGTGACGTCAAAGGACAGGAAAGCGCCAAGCGGGCTTTGGAAATCGCAGCCGCGGGCGGACACAACCTGCTGATGATAGGCCCGCCCGGCGCCGGAAAATCCATGCTGGCCGCCCGTCTGCCTTCCATTCTGCCGCCGCTGACTGCCGAAGAAGCGCTTGAAACCAGTATGATTCATTCCGTTGCCGGCGAATTGAAAGACGGCAAACTTTGTTTCAGCCGCCCGTATCGCGACCCGCATCATTCCGCCTCCACTCCGGCTTTGGTCGGCGGCGGTCGCAAAGCAGCCCCCGGAGAAATTTCTCTCGCACACAACGGCGTCTTGTTTCTGGATGAACTGCCAGAATTCAGCCGCACCGCGTTGGAAGCCCTGCGCCAGCCGCTGGAAAACGGCTATATAACTATTTCGCGCGTCAATGCCCACACAGTTTATCCCGCCAAATTTCAGCTGATTGCCGCCATGAACCCCTGCCGCTGCGGCAACCTCGGCAATCCGGCCCTCGAATGCAGCCGGGCGCCCAAATGCGCCGAAGAATATCAGTCCCGGCTTTCCGGTCCTTTGCTTGATCGTATAGACATCCACATTGAAGTCCCGGCCGTCAGCCCTTGGGAAATGGCCGCCGTCAAAACCGGCGAAAGTTCGGCGGCAATCAGAGAGAGAGTCATTCGAGCCCGCGAAATTCAAAAACAACGTTTCATCGAACTTGACGAGCCGCAGTTCAGCACCAATGCACAGCTCCGCGGCCGGCTGCTTGAAGAAGTTACCCGCCTTGACAAAGATGCGGAAGAACTTTTAATCAACTTCGCCCACAAAAATCAGCTCTCGGCCCGAGCCTATCACCGCACTTTACGGTTAGCAAGAACGATTGCGGACTTGCAAAGTAGCGTAAATGTTCTTAAAATACACATCGCCGAGGCTTTGTCTTACCGTCGTAAGCTGCCTGCCAAAACAATTTAGGAGCCCTTACAGATGAAAATTTTAAAATCTGCGCCGTTTTTACTTTTCTCAGCCGTCTTTGCTGCCGGTTTAAGCCTGCCCGCCGCGGCGGACGACACCGGAGAAGTCAAAATCATCAGCCGCCAGATTGAACGCAACCTGGAACGCGTCACCCCGCGCTCACAGGGAACTCGCGCCGTTTTTAACAACAATTTTCAGCCCAGGACAAAAGCCAAAAGCAACCGCAAATTTAACGAAGGCCCCATATTCGGCGACAACGACTGCACCCGGCGCACTTGCGGCGGCGCCATGTTCGGACCGCAAACCTGCAAGAGAATCAAACTTCCCTGCGAAGACTGCGGCGATCAGCCCAAACCGGTTAAACCCCGTCCGCATATCAAAAACTACGTTACCTTGGAAGAAGACATTTTCCAAACCATACACCACCGCTGCGGCGATTTTGCCCCTCTCCAGCTGGAATGGGTGGATTTCCGTATCAAAAAAGGCCGTGACCGCACTTATTCGCGCCGGCTCGGCAATTATCGTTTCCGCATCTTCGGCTGCCGGCGCGACCAGCGTCATGCCGTTTTAAATGAGGGACGCATTATTCAAAAAGATATGGAATTTATCCGTATTTTTGAAGACAAGGTCAGCGACTGCTACAATATTGTCAAAATTCCCAACGACGTTTGCCTTTCAGGCGTCAACAAACCGCTGCCGGAATATGTATTGACGGCCGAAATCACCGATTACTTTATGAACCTCTGCGACGAATATGACTGGAAAGACGCCGAAAAAGCCAATCTGCGCACCGGATCCGCACAGATGACCGTCACTTGGCGTTTAATGGACCTCAGTAAATCTAACGTTCTCTGGAAAGGGGAATCCAACGGCTATTCCGAGGTTCCCGACGGAGAATACAATGCCGAAATGATTTTAATCGAACGGGCTTTTGCCGATGCCGTTGACAATCTGCGCCAGCTTCCCGGCTTTGAAGATCAGTTGGCCGTTCGTCAAACCCCGGAAGATTTAGAGGCTCAAAAACAGGCGCTTATCGCCATGGAACGCATGAACGACCCGGTCAAATGCCAATATCAGCCTGAAATCAAACAGGCCCAAACGCTTTGCCCGCTGCAGGAAAACGGCGGCACGGCAGCTGACGGGCAAATGTGCACGGCGCAAACCGAACCCGAACTGCTGTCAATCTGCCCGGCAGACAATCCTGACTGCAGCGGCTCCATTGAAGAACTGGGCGGTTCGGCCGGCAACGGACAATATGCCCAGGACAATCAGACGTTAATCCTCGACCAGCCGGCACAGGATTATTCCGATACCGAAGTCGCCGTCGCCGAAGTGACCCCCGTCGAAGAAAGCGGCGATACGATTGATATGGGCGGCAGCCTGAATGCCCGGGAAGCCGAAATTGCCGATGCGGCGGCCAAAGCCGAAAACCGTACAGTTCAGTTTGACGAATTCGGCAACGCGATTGAACTCAGCGGCGGAGCGGAAGACAGCGGAACACCCCCCGATTTCTGCCCGCTTGACGCCGATGGCAACCCGCAGTGCGGCGAACAGATTACCGTCGAAGAAGGAAATTACGAAGAAGAATATGCCTGTGAAGACGGAAACTTCTGCGAACCCTCCATGTTTGAATTTCTGCATGAGGAAGACCGCAGCTGCTCCCCGTCGCCGGTACCGTTCCTTCACAAAGAAAACCGCGGCTGTGAACCGTCAATCTTTGATGACCTGTTCGGAACCAAACCTTCCTGCGCTCTTGAAGAAGAACAGGAGATTATGATTGAAGACTTTATCGAACAGCCTTACTGCCAGCCGGAATCCGACCTTTATATTGAAGAAAGCGGCGGTTTCGAGGAAAGCGGCAATTTCGTTGAAGAAGACGGCGGCGTCATTGACTTCGGCGGTGCAGTCGAAACCGACGGACAATCTTGGACTGCGCTTGATATTCCGCCGGAAGAAACCCAGGATATGATTGAACGCAACCAGCTTTGCGTCATTAACCGCGGACCTTACGACAAACTGACACCGGAAAACATTTACAAAGTCCGCGCTTCCGTTGTCGGCGTCACCAACGCTAACGGCATGAAAGGCGCCGGATTGTTAATTTCCGATCAGTTTGTTCTCACTTCGGCCGATTTGATTGTCAAAGACAACAACCGTTACCGCCTTAAGACCATTAACGGCGTCGAACTCTCCGGCCGGGCCGTCCGTATCAACATCAAAAAGAATACGGCCCTGATTCTGCTGGATGAAAAGACTCAATTCACGCCGCTGTCGCTGAACCTTGAACTGCCGGAAATCGGTACCGGCGGCTATATGGCTCTCGGCCTGCTGGAAGACAGCGAAGGCGGCGAAGGCTACCTTGACAACAACGGCAAAGTCAGCGGCTACCGCTATTCCGACGAAAAAGGCGCCGAGATTATCGTTGACACTTTCGTCCAGACGGTAACCGTCGGCGGCGCGCTGATTGACGAACACGGCACCATCAACGGCATGTCCCACGCCGGCAAAAAGTTTGAAGACGGTCCTGATCTCTTTATTCCGATCACTACCGCCATCAATTCCGTCGGTCTTGAAATCTGCGGACAGGAAAACAAGGCGCCGAAAGTACCGATGGCCGTCATTAAACCGGTGTCCACTGCCATTGACGGTTTTACCGGTTCAAAAGAACCCAAACCGATGGATAAGAAAGGACGTAAGTAAAAAAAAGCCCCGCCTAAAACAGGCGGGGCCTTTTTTAGCCTTGCAATCGGCAAATCTTTTACCTAAATTATAAGCAATATGATTCACTGTTAAGGAAAACTCATGACCACCATTTTATGCGTCCGCAAGGGAAATGAAGTTGTCATGGCCGGCGACGGTCAGGCCACTTTGGGAGAATCAATCGTTTTTAAATCAAAATCGGTTAAAGTCCGCCGTATCGGCAACGGCAAAATCATTGCCGGTTTCGCCGGCGCCGCCGCCGACGGCATCACACTCATCGAACGCCTTGAAGGCAAATTGGAAAAACACGCCAACCAGCTGAAACGTGCCGCCGTCGAGTTGGCCAAAGACTGGCGTATGGACAAATACCTCCGCCAGCTGCAGGCTTATATGATAGTGGCCGACAAAGACGTTTCGCTGGTCATTTCCGGCACCGGTGAAGTTATGGAACCTGATGACGGCATCATCGGCATCGGCAGCGGCGGAAATTTTGCCATGGCCGCAGCCAAAGCGCTCTACGACATCGACGGACTGAGTCTTGAGGAAATTGCCCGCAAAGCGCTTAAAATAGCCGGTGACATTGATGTCTATACCAACCATAACGTCATTATAGAAAAGGTAGATTAAAATGGCCGTATTCAGCCCCCGCGAAATCGTATCCGAACTTGACCGCTTTATTGTCGGCCAATGTGAAGCCAAAAAAGCCGTTGCCGTTGCCCTGCGCAACCGTTGGCGCCGCATGCAGCTTCCCGACAGGTTAAAGGAAGAAATCGTTCCCAAAAACATTTTAATGGTCGGCCCCACCGGGGTCGGCAAAACCGAAATTTCCCGCCGCCTGGCCAAACTGGCCAAAGCGCCTTTTATCAAAGTGGAAGCTACCAAATTTACTGAAATCGGCTATGTTGGCCGTGACGTTGAATCCATCATCCGCGATCTGTTGGAAAATGCGCTGCACACCACCAAGGAAGAAATGCGCAAAAGCGTTGCCGCCAAAGCTGAAATTGCCGCCGAAGAACGCGTGCTGGAAGCATTGGTCGGCGTCAATGCCGGAGAGGAAACCAGACAAAAGTTCCGCAAACTGCTGCGGGAAAACCAGCTTAACGACAAAGAAATTGAAATCAGCGTTCTCGACAACGGCAACACCTCCATGCCGACCATTGACATTCCCGGCATGCCCGGTGCCCAAATGGGAATGATAAGCCTGGGCGACTTAATCGGCAAACCTTTCGGCGACAAATACAAAACCAAGAAAATGACCGTTGGCGACGCGTATAAAGTGCTGATGGAAGAAGAAAGCGACAAGCTGCTCGACAATGACCTCATCACCCGCGAAGCCATTAAAGCGGTTGAAAACGACGGTATCGTCTTCATTGACGAAATCGACAAGATATCCGGCAAAGACGACCGCCGCGGCAGCGACATCTCCCGCGAAGGCGTTCAGCGCGACCTGTTGCCGTTAATTGAGGGCACCACTGTCGCCACCAAATACGGCATGGTCAGAACCGACCACATCCTGTTTATTTGTTCCGGCGCCTTTCACTTGTCAAAACCTTCCGACCTGCTGCCGGAATTGCAGGGACGGCTGCCCATTCGGGTTGAACTGAAAGCCCTCACTCACGAAGACTTCGTCAAAATTCTCACCGAACCGGAAGCCAATCTGATTGAGCAATATGTTGCCCTGATGAAGACCGAGAATTTTGACTTGGAATTTGAACCCGAAGCCATTGAAAAAATTGCCGATATGGCCGTCATCATCAACGAAAACGTCGAAAACATCGGCGCCCGCCGGCTGCACACGGTTCTGGAAATACTGCTGGAAGACATCAGCTTCAGCGCTTCCGACCGCAGCGGCGAAAAAGCCGTCATCACCGCCGCCATGGTTGAGGAAAAGCTTGCCAAATACACGGAAGCCAGCGACTTGTCCAAATTTATTCTGTGATGGAAAAGCAACTGATAACTTACTCCCGTCAATTGCGCAGCAACCAAACAAATGCTGAAAAATTGTTATGGCAAAAACTGCGCAAACGACAATTAGGAGTATGTTTTCAAAGACAATATGTTTTTGATAACAAATATATTGTCGATTTTTATTGTGCTTCGCTCAAATTAATAATTGAAATTGACGGCGGACAACATCATGACAATCATCAGGATGATATTCGCGATAATTATATAAAAAAACGCGGCTGTAAAATTCTTCACTTTTGGAATAATGATATTCTGGAAAATATTGAAGGCTGTCTTTCACAAATAACAAACTTAATCCCTACCGTTCCTCCCCTTAATATTAAGGAGAGGTTAGAAGAAAATTATGCCTCACGGGAATTACATGAGGACACGAGCACCGACAGAACCCCGCAGAAGACCAATGCCTTTTTCAACAATGATTTTAGTGAGGCTTATGCTGGTGGCTCCACGGAGCGCAGAACCACAGCGTACACAGACGTACGTGAGGACGCGAGCACCGGAAGACGCCTGCAGAAGACCAATGCTTTTTTCAACAATGATTTTAGTGAGACTTATGCTGGTGGCTCCACGGAGCGCAGAACCGCAGCGTACACAGACGTACGTGAGGACGCGAGCACCGGAAGACGCCTGCAGAAGACCAATAAAATCATTGTCCCCCTGTCTGTTTACATTCACTGGCCCTACTGCTTAAGCAAATGCCCCTATTGCGATTTTTTCAGCAAAGTTGACAAGCATGTTGATCAAAAACAAATTATTGACGGTTATCTGGACGACTTAAACTGGTATCACGACCTGACGGCCAAACAAACCGTCCAGAGTATTTTTTTCGGCGGCGGCACGCCCTCATTGATTGAACCGCAGTACATTGAAAAAGTAATTAATCATATTTTCAAACTCTGGCCGACAACAAAACAGGTGGAAATTTCACTTGAAGCGAACCCCAACACCAATCGCCCCAACCTCTTTGCCGACCTCCGACTGGCCGGCATCAACCGTCTGTCTTTAGGCATTCAGGCTTTGAACGACAAAGACCTTAAATTCCTCGGACGAACCCATAATTTAAGCCGGGCACTCCACGCCGTTGACGAAGTAACACGGCTGTTTGACAACCACTCTGCCGACCTGATTTACGCCCGGCCCGGACAAACCGCGGAAGCCTGGAAACAAGAACTGAACCAGATAAGCGAACTCGGCCTGAAACATCTCTCGCTCTACCAACTGACCATCGAAGAAGGCACCTTTTTTGCCCGCAAAGGCATCAAACCGATGGATGATGAACCGGCAGCCGAACTCTATGCGCTGACACAGGAATTTTTGGCAACAAAAGGCTATCCGCAATATGAAGTTTCCAACTTTGCCCACCCCGGTTATGAATCAATCCATAATCTGGCCTATTGGCGCGGACAAAACTATCTCGGGATTGGCCCCGCCGCCCACGGACGCATCAAAACAACCGATAAAATTTATGCCTCGACCCACCATCGGCAACTGGAAGAACTGACCCCTCAGGAACGGGCGGAAGAATTGATTATTATGGGATTGCGCATCCGTGAAGGAATCAACAAAGAAAACTTCCGCCGCCAATGCGGATTGGAACTGACCGGCTTTGTCAATGACAAAGCCAGACAAAGCTTAATCCGGCAAAAACTTCTGTTTGAAGACAAGCACAGCCTGCGCGCCGCCAACCGAGGTTTTTTGCTTCTCAACAAAATCATCGAAGAACTCTGCCGTTAGTCAATCACTCCGTAATTACCGTTCACCAGCAGCAAAAGCAGAAAAAGAAAAAAAATCATCGAAAAACCGGCCTTAACCGAAATATTGTCCGGAACTTTACGATACCTGTTCAGCACAAAAACAAAAATCGGCGACGTCAGCAGCAAAGCAATCACATATCCCGGATTGGGAGCAATCCGCAAAGCCAGTGTTTTGGCCGTAATCAGAGCCCAACTGAAACTGACGACATACAAACCGGCCTTAACCAGTTTCCATTCAAAAACGTTTTTGAAAAAGCCCTTTAAACCGGGTTTAACCGTTTTGGCATACCAATAACTGTTATAACAGCCGCTGACAAACGTTGCCACGGTCAGATAATAGGCCACACCCTGCCAGGCGTTTGAACCGTGCAGGGCAATTTCTTTGGTAATAATGCTCATTCCCGCAAAAGCAAAAACAACCGGAAACATATACCAAACCAACGCTTTGGAAACCGGCGACTGCACCATTTGCCAATAGCTCACCGTAAACCCGAACAAAACTAAGATTAAGCTCATAAACACCGTTGCGTTCTGCAATAAACCCCAAAACAAATGCGGGGTCAAAAACCACCAGAAAATCGTTGTAATCAGCGCCGACAAAGCCATAACCCGGGAAGTCGGCCCCGCTCCGTAATCTGCCGAAGCAAAAAACAGATGTGAATCATATACGCCGATTAAAAAACCTTGAAAAATCAGCAGAAAATAATAATAAGCATCATCGGGAACCGGCAGAAAAAACAAAAACGGCAGAAAGAAAAAAGATATTCCGAACCCGCGCCAGATTCCCAGCAAATAACCGTTAAACTTATAATGCTGGTTCACCAGCGTATATAACGCCGTAAAAAAACCGTAAATCAGGCCGTCGATAATCCAAAGCATTGAATATTCTCCTACCCGGCCTATATATGCTCCGACAGAAACAATTAAAGGGAACAGGCATAAAAAAAGCGCCCTGTTCTGACACGGGCGCTTTGAAAGCCGTTCGGCTTACAGATGGGAATTCAGCCAGCTGACCAAAGAAGCCTGAGAATTCAAACCGACTTTGGTGTCAATCTGCTTGCCGTCTTTGAACAGGAACATAGTCGGAATACTGCGAATACCATATTGGGCAGCCGTGTTCGGAGATTCATCGACATTCATTTTGCAGATTTCGACTTTGTCTCCCATCTCTTTGGAAACTTCTTCCAAAATCGGGCCGAGCTGACGGCAGGGGCCGCACCATTCCGCCCAAAAATCCACCAGAACCAAACCGTTGGCTTTTAGTACTTCAGTTTCAAACTGGCTGTCCGAAATTTGTTTCATAGCTTTTCCTTTCCTAATTATAAATAAGTGTCATCAGATGTATCTAATATAATTGAAATTTTTATTTATTAAAGACTTATTATCTAAAAAACTCACTCAATCTGCATAATCTGCGCCGTATCCGTCCACAAGATATAGCTTTGCACCTGTTTTGCCGGATAAATGCGAGCCAGCAAGTCCCGGTAGGCCCGCAGCTGTTTGACATAAACCGGAGGCACGTCAGCCGGCGTTTTGGCGGCCGGTCGATTCGTTTTAAAATCAACAATCATAACCTTGTTTTCCGTCACCACCAAACGGTCAACCTGCGCGGAAATAATTTTGCCGTCCGCCTCGCCGATAACCGGAACTTCAGCCTTCGATCCCGGACCGAACAACGAACCGAATTGCGGATTATTCAGCAGCGTCAAAACCTCTTCGCGGATTCGCCCGACCTGCGCCGACGTCAGTTCCGGCGCATTTTTCCGTAAAAACTCATCAATAATCTGCGCCTTATCGGCAGAATGAACATCCGGCATAAACTGAAGCAGCTTATGAATAATCCGTCCGCGGCGGTAACGGTTTGAACCGTCTTCGCCGATGGGAGACACCAGAGCCACATCGTTGTCATCTTCATCCGGCCGCGACGGCGTATAAGGTTTTGCCAGAGGATTTTCTTCTGCGGCCGGCTGCGTCAGCCACGGAAAATCCGGCCGTGTCAGTTCTTTGGTAACACCTGTCTGTACCGCGGCAACATCCAGTTCCTGCGGCGTTTCGTACACAACTTTTTCAGTTTCGTCCGTCTGCCCGATAGCCGACAGACTGCGTTTGCAAATACCGTACCATGATTCGTCTTTAACCGCTGTTCCTTTACGGTAACCGCAAATACAAAGCCGATCTTCCGCACGGGTCAAAGCCACATACAACAGCCGCTTATATTCCTCATTGGCACGGATAATTTCTTCATCTTTAATCCGGTTGCAGTTCTTGTCATAATCCCCCGAAGAAAGCGGATAATAAAACAAATCATCCCACAACAGGCCGCTTTCTTTCCGCACATTTACCATTCGCACCGTATCCGGCAGAATAACTATCGGTGCCTGCAAACCTTTGGAACCGTGAACCGTCATAATCCGCACCGCATCGGCCTCGCTTTGCTCCAGCTCGCGCTTTATTTCGACCTCGTCGCCGGCAATCCACTGCACAAACCCCTGCAAACTCGGTATATGTTCCTGCTCATAAGCCAGCGTCAAATTAACAAACTCGTCCAGCCCGTCTTCAACCTCCAGCCCCATACGCTCGACAAATTTCTTACGGCCGCCCTGCTTGTTGAGCACATAGCCGTATAGCTCAAACGGACGTACATAATCCGCCATATCCAACAGTTCCCGCAGTTGCAGATACGTCCGGCGGTAATCCGGGTTATCGCACAGTCTGGTCCAAACCGAAACCCCGCCGCGATTATAACATAGCACAAACAAATCATCGTCATTCAAACCGAACAACGGCGATTTCAAAACCGTCGCCAAGGTCAAATCATCGGTCGGCAACAGCAGAAACTGGCCCAGTGCCACCAAATCCTGCACCGCAATTTGTTCCAGCAGCCTGATTTTATCCACCCCCGAAACGTTAACTCCGGCGTTTTTGCATTCACGCACCATCTCCTCAACAAAGCTGTTGCGCCGCTGTACCAAAATCATATAGTCGCGGTAGCGCACCGGCCGGTTCTGCGAAACCAGAATATCCCCGCGCGAGACCTGCTCTTTAATTTTGGCGGCAATCATCTTGGCCAGTCGCGATGAGGTCGATTCCCCCGGCACGCGCTCCACCGGCGGCCGCCACATATCGGGATTTTCGCCTT
>ULRE01022002.1_pt1 | contig 12064 bp, 8 predicted proteins | sample 1955141 | NCBI WGS metagenome assembly ULRE01 (sample SAMEA4835674, study PRJEB28245) | human gut metagenome | biome: gut microbiome; material: fecal sample | place: Denmark | collected 2008
GCGAAACTTCAGTCAATTACTCCACAGGAATGTCGGTATTGACATTCTTGGAGCCCCAGAGGGCGTAGTAGAAGATGTAGGCTGCGGCGAGGAGGACGACGACAAAGCTACCGATGTAGTTGTGTGTAAGGTCGATAACGAATCCCTGAAGGCCGATGACAACAGCAAAGCCAGCCACCATCATCATGAATGCGCCCGAAGCCTTGGCCGTGTATTTGCCCAGTCCCTCTGTAGCGAGGTTGAAGATGCCACCCCACATCACGGAGGCGCAGAAGCCGATGAGCATGAAGGCGAAGATGCCTACGGGAATCTCACCCCAGATGAGGCACATCTTGACGTAGTCGATGCCCGGGAACTGAATGGTCTGCTCTACGGGTAGCAACATACCTACGGCCACGAGGACCATGGCCACGAAGCTCACGGTAGTGATCATTGCCTTGGGTGATACCTTGCCACCCACCATGCCGCCGATGAAACGGCCGATGAGCATGAAGATGAAATAGACCGCACTGAGCGTGCCAACATAGCCAGCGTCCATGCCGAGACCCGGGTTGACGGCGTCCTTGGCTGAGGTGAGGTAGGCGAGAATGTAGGTCGGCGGGCATACCTCGACGGCACCATAGACGGCGATGGCAAGCATGCCGAGTTTGAAGTGGCGGAAGGAGTAGCAGCTGTACTGGTCGTGGGTAGCTTCATGCTTCGGCTGTTGCGGCTCCTGGATCTTGGTGAAGAAAATGACCACAAGGGCGAAGATGAAGATGGCGAGGGCAATCATCAGAGCCGGCGTGGCTGCGGAGACTTTGGCCTTGCTGGCGTCGCCGATGAGGGCTCCCATGAGAATATAGACACAGACGGCAGCGGCGGAGTTGAATACTCCACCGATCTGTACAAGCTGGTTGCCACGGTTGCCACCTCCGCCGAGGAGGTTGAGCATCGGATTGACCACGGTGTTGAGCATGCACATGCAGAGGCCGGAAATGAAGGCGCCGATGAGATAAACCACGAAGCCGGCAGACCCACTGACCCACTGGAGAAGCAGACCGACAATGCCGACGATAAGGGCCATCAAGGCCGTCTTCTTGTAGCCGAATTTTGTGATGAGCAGACCTGCGGGGACACCCATGACTAAGTAGGCGCCAAAGTTGCCATAGTTGCCCACCTGCGAGAGAAACTCGGAGACGTTGAAGTTGTTTTTGAGAATGACGGCCATGGGCGAGCAGAGGTTGGTCACGAAGGCAATCATGGCGAACAGGAAGACCATCGCCAGGATGGCGATGATATTTCCTTGTTTTTTAGAGGAATTTTCCATTTCGGTGTTGTTGTTTTGTTTTCTTTCTTTGGTGGATGGATGGGCCGCGGTATCACGGCCGTTTGGGATGGGGTGGCTCCTGGGTGGCTGTAGGGAATGCTTTACTTCTCTACGCCAAACTGGTAGATGGTCTTCTGGGTGTATTCCTCACCCGGGTTGAGCACTACCGATGGGAAGTAGGGATGGTTGGGACTGTCGGGGAAGTGCTGGCACTCCAGGCAGATGGCGCTTCGACGCGGGAAGGTGGCTCCGTGCTGTCCCTGATAGCCGTCGGCCCAGTTGTCCGTATAGAGTTGTACGCCCGGCTCGGTGGTATAGACGGTCATGGTACGTCCGCTGGTCGGCTCTTTCACGCGGGCGGCAAGCGTCAGCTCACCCTCCTCATGCTTGTTGAGGACAAAGCAATGGTCGTAGCCCGCTCCATGGCGCAGCTGCTCGTCGTCAGCCTCGATGTCCTGTGCCACAGGCTTCATCGTGCGGAAGTCGAAGGGCGTGCCTTCCACCCGGCGTATCTCGCCCGTGGGGATGGAAGTGTCGTCGATGGGCAGATAGTGGTCGGCGTTGACCTCCAAAAGGACGTTGTCGATCGTGGGGGTAGGATTGGCGATGCCAGCGAGGGAGAAGAAACCATGGTGGGTGAGGTTGATGACGGTCTTCTTGTTGGTTGTGGCGCGATACTTGATAACCAGTTCGTCAGCGTCGGTCAGAGTGAAGGCCACCCAGACGACTACCTCACCCGAGAAGCCCTCCTCGCCATAGGGACTGGTGTATTTCATGACCACGGCGTGAGGATTCACCTGCGTGGCGTCCCATACCTTGGCGTTGAATCCCTGCTTGCCGCCGTGGAGGCAGTTGGGACCGTTGTTGATGGCGAGACTATACTCCTTGCCGTGGAGCTGGAAGCGTCCGCGTGCGATGCGGTTGGCGTAGCGTCCCACGAGGGTAGAGAGATAAGGCTCGGGAGACTCCATGACTCCCTTGATGCTGTCGTGTCCCTGAATAATGTTGGCGTGCTTGCCCTCTTTGTCCGGCATCATGATGGCTACTACGGCGCCTCCGTAGTTGGTGAGTGCCACCTCGTTGCCCTGACTGTTGCGGAGCACATATAAATCGGTCTTCTTGCCGTCGATGGTGGTCTGAAAGTCCTCACGCTTCAGACCACAAAGCAGTTGTGTCTCTTCCATAATTCCTGTAAGTTAGTTATTATTCCTTTGATTTGCAAAGTAACAAAAAAAAGCCGAATTGCGCAAATATATGGCAAGGAAAAATGACGAAGCCCGCCAAAAGTTTCTTTTCGGCGGGCCTGTGAGGTTGAGATGAGTGACGAGGGGGGCTTCTGACCTCTTGCTAATCGACAAAGTACCACTTGATGATAAAGCGGCGTGCACCATCTTCCTGCTCATATATTTCAAGGTGGACCGCATCGTCGGGCAGGAAGAATTCCACGATATCCGGCCATTCGATGAAGCAGTAGTGCCCGCTGTCAAAATATTGCTCTACGCCTATGTCGAAGACCTCCGCTATCTTCTTGATGCGGTAGAAGTCGAAGTGATAAACCGGCTCACCCTTGCCATCGGTATATTCGTTGACCAATGAGAAGGTGGGGGAGGTGATGACATCCTTGACGCCCAGTTCCTCGCAGACGGCTTTGATGAAGGTGGTCTTGCCTACCCCCATGTCTCCGTCGATGGCAAAGATGTTGGCGTCGCCCACGGCGTTGAGGAAGTAGCGGGCGGCCTCGTGGATCTTGTCGAGGCTTTCGAGTTCAAAATACACTTTCTTCATATTGCTTTTCCTTTCTTAGTTTTTGTCTATTATCGTTTGCGTGGCGTCAGGGTGATGAGGGGCACGATCATCTCCTCCATCGAGATGCCGCCATGCTGGAATGTGTCCTTATAATAAGACACGTAGTAGTTGTAATTGTTGGGGTAGGCAAAGAAGGCGTCGCCCGTGGCAAACACATAGGCCGTGCTGAGGTTGGGGGCGGGGAGCTGAGCCTGGTGTGGATTCTTGATGACGAAGAGGTCCTTGCCGTGGTAGCTCAGGTTCTTGCCCAACTTGTAGCGCAGGTTGGTGTTGGTGTTGCGGTCGCCGACGATCTTCACGGGCTTCGTGGTGCGGATGCTGCCATGGTCGGTGGTGATGATGACCTTGTAGTCGCTCTGCGAGAGCAGGCGCAGGAGGTCGGTCAGTACCGAGTGGCGGAACCAGGAGCGGGTGATACTGCGGTAGGCGCTCTCGTTGTTGGCCAATTCGCGTATCATCTTCATCTCCGTGCGTGCATGGGAGAGAATGTCGATGAAGTTGATGACCAGTACGTTGAAGTCGTTCTGGTAGAGGTTGTTGAACTGGGAGAGATACTTGTCCGAATCGGCCGAGTCGTTGATCTTGTGGTAAGAGAACTTGTCGTGGCGGCGGTAGCGGTCGATCTGCGTCTGGATGAGCGGTTTCTCGTTGAGGTTCTTACCCTCCTCCTCGTCCTCATCGACCCACAACTCAGGAAACATCTCGGCTATCTGTTGAGGCATCAGCCCGCTGAAGATGGCGTTGCGGGCATACTGCGTGGCGGTGGGAAGGATGCTGAGATAGACTTGCTCGTCGATGTCGAAGAGGTCGGCCACCTCGCTGGAGAGCACGCGCCACTGGTCGAAGCGGAAGTTGTCGATGACGATCAGGAAGACCTTCTCGCCACGGTCGATGCTTGGAAAGACAAACTGCTTGAAGAGGTCGGGACTCATCGTGGGGCGCGACGCACCCGGCTTCTCCTCCTTGCGGCCACGCAGTTGGAACCGGTCTGTGCGGGCTGGCTGCTGAGGGGCTACCCAGTCGAGGTAGTTCTGCTGGATGTATTTGGCAAACCCGATATTGGCCTCCTCCTTTTGCATCTTCAGCATGTCCGTCATATTGCTCTCCGTGCTGCTCAGTTCCAGTTCCCAGCGCACCAGCCGCTTATAGACCTCGGCCCAGTCGGCAAAGTAACGACTGTCGCTGATCTGCATGGAAATCTGCTGGTAGTCCTGTTGGTAGCCCGTCTGCGTCACCTCGGTGACGATCTCCTTTCTGTGGATGTTTTTCTTGAGCGTCAGAAGAATCTGACTGGGATTGACGGGCTTGATGAGGTAGTCGGCGATCTTCGATCCTATCGCCTGTTCCATGATGTTCTCCTCCTCGCTCTTCGTCACCATGACGATGGGCGTGGCAGGTTGTATCTCCTTAATGCGCTGGAGCGTCTCGAGACCTGACAGGCCCGGCATCTGCTCGTCGAGGAGCACCAGGTCGAAGGTCTGCGCGCGGCATTGGTCGATGGCGTCGGCTCCGTTGCTGACGGTCACGACCTCATAGCCTTTCTTTTCGAGGAAGATGATGTAGGCCTTCAGCAGCTCTATCTCGTCATCGACCCATAAAAGCAATCCGTTATTATTGTTCATTGTCTTTTCTCCTATCATTTTTTTGTCCCTCGCCATGGGGGCTTGTACTGTTTGGACACTCCTTGCCATGAAGTGCTGCTTGGTCTTCGGACCCTCGTGGCGAAGTCCTGGGGTGAACTCAGTAGTAGTCGGGTGGATACTTAGAAACCATCCAACTCGTAATACTCGTCGTCGAGGCCATCGTCGAGTGTCTCCTTGTCCTCGCTATTCGTCGGACTGGACGGCGTGTCGCCCTCGAAGAAGAACTCGGGTTCATCCTCGTCGTCTTCCTTGCCTTGCGGCTGGTCCTGCACGGGCTTCTGCGGTTGTGTGGCAGGCCGATCCTGCTGAGGCTTCTCGGTCTTCGGCGTGGAGGAACTTGGTGGCTGAACCGCAGGAGCGGGAGGTGTCTCTGGCTCGTCGGGGATGACGATGGTACCCTCCTCCGGCTGCTGGGTGGCTGGCTTGGCCGGTTCGTCCTCGGGGGCGATCTCTATCAGGTCGCCCTGGTTGTCGGTCTCTGCCGGTTGGTCGCCCGTCGGATCCACGGCAATGGTCGTGCCCTCGTTGTCCTCTTGTTGAGGCTCCTTAGGTTGTTCCGTGGGTTTACCCTCGGGGACGTTTATATCTTTGGCGTCTTCCTGGGGCGTCTCCTTGGCTGGTTCCTTGGGTTCACCCTCATTCGTACTGCCGCCCTCGTTGCCACTTTGCGGGGCAGTCTCGGACTTTGGCTCCGTGGGAGCGACCTTAGCCTCTGGTTCTGTCTGAGGCGCATCGGCTTGCGGCTCGTCCTCCTTGGCAGGTTCTGTGGCCGTGGAGTCCGTCACCACTTGCGACGGTTCCTCGATGGGGATGAACTGCGTGTCGTCCTCCACCTCCAATGTCTCCTCGTTTTCGCCCGCCTCGCTGGTCACGGGCTGGTTGTCCACCTCGGGAATGCCGATGGGTTGAACCTTCTCCGGCTCTCGCGGTTCGTTGAGGTCCGCAGGCTCAAAGAGCGTATTGCGCTTCGGCAGTTCCACCTTGTTGAAGTTCTGGGCATAGAAGTCCTCGTAGTCCTTATAGCTGAACGGCTTGCCGATCAACTCCTCGTTTTTCGTACTAATGATGATTGGTACCGCCTTGCCGTTGGTCTGTCGTACGACGGCCTGGTTGGCGAAGAGCTGACGCGCATACTCGTAGGCCTCCTCGAAGTTGAGGAATCCTGTGAGGCGCATCTGTCTCATGCCCCCCACTTCCTCGATCTGAATTTCAAAATTGCGCACGAGGAAGTTGGTGAAGTTGAACCGCGCCATCTCGAAGAGCAGTTTGTTCTCATTGAGAGAGTCGGGGCTATAGACAAGCATGAAGACGAAGTCGATGTCGCGATCGGGCGTGAACTTCACCTGCTTGATGCTGTCGCTATCGTTGAGCACGATGGCCCGTCGCGTCCAGATGTCGCCTAAGTCGAACTTGCCGCCGTGGAGCTGCCTACCCTGGTTGACGCCATTGACGATCATGCCCGCCATCTCGCTGATGCGGCTGCGCGGATATTTCTCCACGACCTGCTTCATATTGCTGACACATCCCTCGGCGTCACCGTCGTTGAGACGGCTCAGTCCGCTGATGAACAGAAATTTGTCGCGGTTCGCACCCAATGGAAATCGCGTCTCGCTGATGCTGGCGTTGGCAGCCACTTCGTCGAAGCGGTCCTTCTTGAACGCCTCGTAGGTGGCCGCATAGAGTGAGTCTTCAATATGCTTGCCAAACTTTGCGTTCTCCACAAAGTACGGGTCTGTGAGCAGCGTCGTCCATTGACTGTCGGGGAACCGCGCGTTGAGGCTATCGACATAGCTTTCGGCCGTGGCAGGCTGCTTGAGCCGGGAGTAGAGCAGGAAGAGATGATAATACGTCTCGTCGATATGCTCGTAGTCGCGGTAGTGGTCCGTCAGTCTGCGCAGGTGCTTCTCGGCCAAGGGCAGGTTGTCCAGCTCGTCCTTGAAGATGACGCCAGCGTGGTGCAGGCCGTCCTCCAGCAGCAGGTTGCTGGCGGCAAGCTGTTCGGGCGTGAAGGGTATCTGTGCCAGGTAGTACTCCCGCTTGTGCGGATCGTTCTGGGCGCTGTCGGCCACTTGCTGCAGCGAGTCTTGGACCAGTTCGGCCGCCTCGATGGAATCGCGTTGCTCGTCGGTCAGTTCCTCCTCGTCGATACCCGAGCCGATGCTGCCGACGACGGTCTTGTTGTTGCGCTGCCAGTCGTCGGCATTCTCGCGCTTGCCCCAAAGTCGCTCAAACTGTGACTTACCCTGGGAGACCGCCTGCACATTATAGAAATACCAGACGGCATCGCGGTTGTTGTCCTGTGCAGGGTTGGGCATGCGACCACGGTTGGTCTCCATGTTCTGCCCCTCACCCTGTCGCTGAGCTGCCTCTTGCTCTGCCAGTCGGTCTCTTTCCTCCTTCTCCTTTTTCTTCAGGGCGTCGATCACGCGGTCGATGGCCGCATTGCGTTCCGCCTCCGGACATTGGGCAAGATACTGCAAGGAGTCCTGGAGGTGGATGGCGTCAGTATAAGGCACCAATTTGTCGAGCACCTTCGAACGCTCCGAAAGTGCCTCGTAGTCTTTGCGGTCTTTGTCGAGCAGGCCGATGGCCTCGCCATAGCAGCGACGGGCGTCGCTATACTTCTGCATCTCCCAGTAGAGGTCGCCGAGGTGGAGCAGCAGCACACCCTTCTCCACGCCACTACGCGTGGCCTTGGTGTTGCCCTTCTCGTAGGCGTCAATGGCCTTCATGGTGTCTTGCTGTGCCAGGTAGATATTGCCCATGGCATAATATACCTGGTCGAGGTATTCCTTGTTCTTGTCCGAGGCAGCCATGCGGCGCAGTTTGCCGATCATCTGCTTCGCCTTTCCCTTCGCCATCACCTCCGTCATGGCGATGCGCGCGTTGAATTCCAACTCGTAGGGTGGGTTCTGGGCGACGACCTTGCGAAACGCCTTGTACGCTTCGGTATGATGGCCCAAGGCCGCCTGGATCTGTCCCATCAGATACCATTCGCGCGCTTTCTGCTTCTTTCTCATCTCGTGCTTGATGACCTTGCGCAGGTAGGGGACGGCCTTCTCCAGTTCGCCCGTGTGGATATAATAGTCGGCAAAGGTATAGTCCCACTCCTTGACGGCCCTCCAGTCGATGCTGTCGCGCTGCATGTTGCGGATCACGTCCTCGGCATCATAGAGCCAGTCCTGCTCGATGTAGCATTTGGCAAGCCATGCCCGCGCCTTGCCGTAGATGGCGGGCTGCGTCTTGTAGATTCTCGACATGTAGGCGAAGGTCGCCGCGGCCTCGTCAAACGATCCCTTGTGGAACTGGGAGCGGCCCATGAGCATCCATGCTTTCCAAAGGAAGGGGTTGTACTCTTTGCGGCTGAGCCACTCGATGTCCTTCTCCGTCTTGCGTCTCGACTTGTTCCATTCGGGCTTGCGCTTGATACTATTGCGTGCGATGGCTTTCTTCGACTTCTCTATCGCCCGATCGTAGTTGCTCTTGCCCAGTTCGCGGCTGCCTTTGTTGCCCACCGTGTAGAGCGGGAGCATCTCCGTGAAGTTGTCCTTGTTGCCTTTCTCCTTTTCCAGACAGGCGTCGATGTAGGCCAGTTTGCCATTATAATAGGTATTATAGCGTGCATTGAACGCCCGCCACCAACGGGTCTTGGCGGTGTTCTTCTGGGTCGAGCAGCCACTAAGGACCACGACGATGATGGCCAGTAGTGCGCCGATACTATATAGCGTATAATTCTTCTTCACGCTTAATAAACTCTTTTACGGGTCGTTTTATTGCCTTTTTCTTGCGATATTTCATCCTTCAATGAGCGCAAAGAGGTCGTCCTTGAGCGCGTCGGGCAGGTTGATCTCGCGCAGGCTGAGGCTCCGTGCCCATCCTCTCGCGTCTTCGGGACGCAAGGAGAAGAGCACGTCGGCGAAGTGTTGCACCTCGTCGTCGTTGTAACTATCGGACGGGCGCCCCTTGTACTGGTCGAGTTCCTCGTCGTCATAATACTCGATGTCGCGGGTAGCGGCCTCCATATAGCACACCTGTTCGCAACGGTCGTCCTCGCCGCTACAGGTGGAACAGTCGCCATGGGTCGGCTGGACGGCATCGTTGCTGCCCTTGGTGAGTTTGGAGACGAGGGCGGCGACGAGGGCCAGGAGGGCCAGCGATCCGAGGGTGATGAGTAGTAGGTTCATGATAGGCAGGTGTTTAGGATGGCTGGGCGGGGGTGATGGTGAAACCGGCCCGCTCCAGTTCGTCCCAATAGCTGGGGTAGGACTTCGACACCACCTCGGGATGGTGGATGCGAAGTCCCGGGAAGCGGATGGCCAAGGGGGCGAAGGCCATGGCCATGCGGTGGTCCTTGTGGGTGTCGATGACGGGGAAGGCGTCGGGCTGGCATTGTGCGCCGTTCCATATCAGCGCGTCCTCGTCGGTCGCCTGGAGGTCGTAGCCGAGCTTCCGCATCTCGCTGACGATGGCTGCGAGACGGTCGGTCTCCTTGATGCGGAGCGTCGAAAGGCCCGTGAAGCGGAAGTGGATGCCCAAAGCCACGCAGGTAGCCACCACGGACTGTGCCAGGTCGGGCTGACCTGTGAAGTCGTATTCGAGGAGAGGCAGTCGCATCCTGCGGTAATGCAGGTCTGCCGTCTCCAGTCTTCCCTCCTTCTCCTTGGAGAGGGTAGTGCGGATGCCCAGCAGGCTGAAGATGTACTTGACTGCCGCGTCGCCCTGTGGAGAGTGGGCGAGGAGTCCGTTGAGGCGCATGGAGGTGTCGCCTCGGCCAAAGAGAGCCATCAGTTCATACCAATAGGAGGCCGAGGTCCAATCATTCTCTACCGTATATTCCGTGGGCTGGTAGGGGCGTGGGCGTACCGTGATGGCACTTTGGTCCATCCACTCCACGTCCGCGCCATAGCTTCGCATCACCTGGAGCGTCATGTCGATATAGGGACGGGAGATGATGCGGCCCTGCAGATGGAGGGTAAGTCCCTTCTCCATGACAGGGGCGATGAGCAGCAGGGCCGTGACGAACTGTGAACTGATGTCGCCCGCCATCTCTATCGTGCCGCCCATGATGGGTTTGCCGGTAATTCTCAGCGGGGGAAAGCCCTCCTCGCCCTCATAGGCGATCTCGGCACCAAGCAGCCGGAGCGCATCAACCAGTTGGCCGATGGGGCGCTGGCGCATCCGCTCCGAACCGGTGAGGGTGTGTTCTCCGGGCGTGATGGCCAGGTAGGCGGTGAGGAAGCGCATTGCCGTGCCTGCCGGTCCAATATCGATGTGGGAGGGGAGGAGGCGCAAGGCGTCCTTGAGCACCCGGGTATCATCGCAGTCGGACAGGTTGAACGGTGTCGGCGCGCCAGGCGTAAGTGCCTGGATGATGAGGGCGCGGTTGCTGATACTCTTCGAAGCGGGCAAGTTGACATCCGCTTGGAGAACATGGGGAGGATCTATGATGTAATGCATTTTAAGCCTTGTTTGGGTCCTTACTCACCCGCAAAGGTACTATTTTTAGGGCGAAACGGCAAAAAAAGCCCGAAAAGTTTTGCAGGTTTCAAAAATCTTAGTACTTTTGCACCCGCTAAACAGAAAACGGGATGTAGTTCAGTAGGTTTAGAATGCCGGTCTGGGGGACCGGTGGTCGCTGGTTCGAGTCCAGTCATCCCGACTTCTTTATAAGTTTCGAGCGACTCCTTGTTGGGTCGCTTTTTTGTGCCTATTCCTTCGGGATGCTTTCGGGATCGCTTCGGGATGCGAAGAATCCTACGCTTGAGGGAAATCCGAGTTTTTCTAAGAAGTCTGTGCTTGGTGGGCATCTTGCGCTTTTGTGGTTCGCCCTTTCAAAGAACAGACCGAGACCCTTTCTGAGAATCATCAGAAAAAGTCCCGGTCCATGCATTATACCTTATATATATAATATATCAGATGATGCTCGTCTTGCGCGTCCACTCCAGGATTTCGGGAATGTAGCCGAAGGCGATGCCCGTCACGGTATCGGCGCAACCGTAATAGACCGCCACGCGTCCTGTGGCAGGGTCGTGGAGTTCGGCACAGGGGAAGCAGACGTTGGGCACGTCGCCCACACACTCGTAGAGTTTCTGCGGCGAGATGAGGTAGGGGCCACTTCGGTAGATAGGCTTCCAGGGCTCGTCGCGGTCGAGGAGCGCCGTGCCGAAACTATAGACGTAGCCATTGCAGCTATGGAGCACGCCATGGTAGAACAAGAGCCATCCCTCGCTCGTCTCGATGGGGATGGGACCTGCACCAATCTTCATGCATTGCCATGCACTCTTCTCGAAGGCTGCGGGAGCCATCACGTGGCGGTGGCGACCCCAAAACTCCATGTCGGGCGACTCGCTATAGAAGATGTCGCCAAAAGGCGTGTGTCCCGTGTCGGACGGGCGGGAGAGCATCGCAAAGCGACCGTTGATCTTTCGGGGGAAGAGCACGCCGTTGCGGTTGTAGGGCAGAAAGGCGTTCTCCAGTTGGTGGAACGTCTTGAAGTCCTTCGTCCACGCCACGCCGATGGTCGGGCCATGATAGCCGTTGCACCAGGTGACGTAGTAGCGGTCTTCTATGAAGGTGACGCGCGGGTCGTAGCCATAGACCCACTCGCCTATCTCTTTGTCCTCACACTCGAAGCGGAGCGGGTTGGGGTCGATGTCCCAATGGAGGCCGTCGTCGGAGAAGCCCACGTGGAGCACCATGCGGCGGTTGGTGTCGTCGCAACGGAACACGCCCGCGAAGCGATTGCCGAAAGGTACGACGGCAGAATTGAAGATACTATTGCTCGTGGGGAGCAAGTCGCGCGGGATGATCGGGTTCTCCGAATAGCGCCACATGGGGGCGTTGCTGTCGGCGGGGCGGTCTTGCCACGGCATATTGGGGAGGGCGTTGCCCTCGATGATGAGTTTGCTCATATTCTTCTTGTTTGTTATTGGTCAGTTGTTGTTGGCGACTATGAGAGGTGGGCGCACCCGTTGTCCAAAGGGAGGGTGGCGCACCCACGCTTTCCCTCTTATTTCTTGGGCTCAGGATAGGTGAACGGCACGAACCAGGTGATGAGGAGTGCGGGGATGGCGCACAGGAGCACCACGAGGAAGAAGGTGCGGTAGCCCAGGGCGTCGCTGAGGTAGCCGCTGAGCATGCCTGGAAGCATGACGCCCAGGTTCATGATGCCCGAGGCAAAGGCGTAGTGGCTCATCTGGTGCTTGCCCGGCGCTATCTGCTGCATCATGAAGAGCGTCAGTCCGACAAAGCCGAATCCATAGCCGAAGTATTCCAGCGTGATGGCCGACCCAATAAGCACGACGCT
>ULRE01021434.1_pt1 | contig 12037 bp, 16 predicted proteins | sample 1955141 | NCBI WGS metagenome assembly ULRE01 (sample SAMEA4835674, study PRJEB28245) | human gut metagenome | biome: gut microbiome; material: fecal sample | place: Denmark | collected 2008
AGCAGCGTGATCAGTCGTGTAACCAGTCCAAAATGGACGGTAAACGGGAAGCCGGTATCAGAAGTGGGAGGAACCGCAGCTGCATCTGCTCCATACGCTTTGACCATCAAGCAGAACATGACGGCAGCCACCAGTTACAATGTGCAGTTCGAAGGAACTTACACCGATCCGGAAAGCGGACTGACCACCCCGGTAAAGGCTGTGATTACCCTGAACAAGGTAGAAACCGGTACCGCATCCCCAGTTCTGACCGTGCAGCAGCCACAGGGTATGGACTTTATTAACGACACTCCGGAATCCTTGCAGGCTGTGGCTTATTTCTTGCGCGGCGGTCAGGAGGATACGACGAATGTCACTTATAAATGGGAAAAGCAGGAATCCAGTGGTTCATGGACTACAATCACCAACGCCGGTGGTTTCTCAGGAGCTACCACCAAAACTCTAACGCTTACTAAAGATGCGGTTCTAAACTTCTTGAATGTGCGCGTTACCATTACCGACACCGATTCCGGAAGCGCTACACACAACAAAACATTCATTGCATACGCATCTTTCCGCGATGCTTCAGATCCGATTCAGGTACATATTTCCAGCAGTACCGGAGATAAGATCGTAAATGGACAGGGCAACACGGAACTGACCGCCGAACTGTGGCGCGCCGGTGTAGAAATTGACAAGGAGGGCACCGGATATACTTATACTTGGTATAAGCACGACAAGACTGGAACTGCGGATGAAGATTGGAATACAACAGGAAGTAAGACAGGCAAGAAAATTACGGTTCCCGCCGCTGATATCGACCAAAAAGCAACTTTTGTGTGCGATGTTTCAAAAGGAGCAGCTGCGGCCGCTTATTTGGCGTTAGACCGTGGCGAAGTAGATCGTGATAAAATTAAATAACTATGGAAATAATTGCGAGAGGTCAAATAACTATCTGGAACTACAAGGATGGGGACGACGCTTACAGCGTTATCCTCAACCACGACACACATGCGGTTGCTTGCGATCCGTCCGGCAATGCCCTGGGCGGTGAGCTGGGTCCTTCGGGGAAGGCTGTGTTTGCCCTCTCCGCTTACCGTGGGGCAACAAAGCTCACCATGCGCTATTCCAGCGCCGCATCAACGGCCGGTATATGTGCCTGGAAGTTCGGCACGATATCCGGGTGTACCGCCGCCCAGATGTCAGGAAGCAATGAGAAGTTCTATATCAATACCATGAGCGCCGACAGCGCGTATGTGGAGATTGTTTGCTCTGTGGATGGCAAGGCTTCCATTACCAAAAGAGTGACGATCGTCAAACAGAAAAAAGGCGATACCGGAGATCCGGGCAAGCCAGGCGACGACGGAAAGCAAGGCTGTATGCTCCGTCCGCGCGGAACATGGACCGCCCAGACACAATATGTCTACAACGATCAGTATCGGGACGTTGTTATTTATAACAGTTCGGTATATATCGTAAAGGCCACACATACCTCGGCCGTATCTTTTGAATCTTCCAAATGGGAGCCGTTCAATGAGTTCATCAATGTGGCCACCTCGGTTCTGCTGGCCAACAAGGGCTATATCGACGTACTGGGAGCCGCCCGCCTGTTTGTAGGAGACACAAACAAATCTACCGGCTGGGAAATGACCAACGGCTATATTAAGCATACCAAAAGCGGGTTGACACTTACGGCAGATGGTAAGCTCTACGATCCGGATGGTCTGCACCTGTCTGTAGGGGGAAAGACCGTACAGGCTATTGTAGACGGTGCGGTGGATGGTATTCAGGTGAGTGGCAGAAACATTGTGAAAAACTCCGACTTTTCCCAAGGGACTACCGGTTGGAATCTGAATCAAACGACTGCACAAGTCAAAACAGACTCAGTTTACGGTACGTATCTTGAATTCAAACATGCGGGTGTTGGAGATATTGCAGGCAATCGAATTAGCCAAGCCCCTTTTTATACTGGGCTATGGCATGAGGTGGGCAAGACATATTCCTTGTCCTTTTACGCCAAAGCAGCAAAAGCGGTAACCATCAAAGCCGGAGAAGCGTATAATTTAAACAGTTTCTCGGTGACAACGGAATGGAAGCGATATACGGTGACGTATGTGGCCAAGAATGCCGGTAGCCTGACCATTAACATCGCCGAAGCCAATGTGCTACTAAGCCTGACCCAGATTAAATTGGAAGAGGGTACAAAGGCCACCGATTGGTCACCATCACCTGAAGATCTGAAAGCCAAAATTGAGAAGAATTCCTCAGATATAGCACAACTGCCCGATCAGATAACTTTAACTGTAAAGAAAGAAATATCCGGCGGCGGGTTAAACTACATCACCAATACCCAAAGCGCCATTGTAGTGACCGGAGAAAACAAAGCAAACCAAGTGATCCTTAATAACTGGGTCATTAACCGTGCCTTGTCTGGGAAAAAATACGGAGCGGCTTTTAAAGTAAAGTTCGATGGATGTGCATTTACATCTTCGTCCAGAATATGCTTACAGACATCCAATGTTGGCGGGTGGGCGTACAATGGACTTACTGCTTCAACTGTCGTATCAGAGAATAAAGAGTATATAATATATCGCAACACCAATACAGCTCCGACACTTACTGGTGATGGGCCGGCTCAAATACGTATAGATTATGTAGCAGGAGGTAAAATTACAATATCTGAGGTAAGAGCTTATGATGTTACTAATAGCAGTATATCAGAACCAATGCCTTGGTATCCATCAAAATGGGACAATGAAGTATTGTTCACTGCAATCAAGCAAACATCAGACAGCATCAGTTTAACGGTACAAAAAGAAATCGGTAATGTGACTATTGGTGGAGATAATTGCATTAGCAATTCTGATTTTTCCAGTGGAACAGCTGGATGGTCTTTTAGCGGTTTGTCTATATCTGTCGATAGTAGCAATACTCATGTGGACGAAATACCAACGCTGAAAATTACACAATCTACTGCATCAGACTCCAATTTGGATAAAACAAGAGTATTTCAATACACAGCGGTAAAAAACGGTGCTGTATCATTTTCGTGTTGGGCGAAAGCAGATAGAAGTGTTAAACTCACCATTAGGTTGTGTGGTGAATCTAAAAATATCAAGACATACGATATAGGAACGGCTTGGACATATATCATTTTTGAAAACATAGAAGCTACCTCTACAGCATTGATTATGGGAGCTTTATCTACATGTACATGGTGGCTATCAGAACCAATGCTTGTACAGGCTAATAAATCTGTGAGTTGGCAAAAGCGTCTGTCGGAGCAACGTAGCGAAATAAGCAGCATTAAGCAAACATCTAATAGTATATCATTAAAAGTAGATAACTTAAACGATGGTTTACATGCCACAGGAATTGATATTACCAACAGGCAAATCAATGTAACAGCTGATAAATTCTTTATAAAAAACAATAAAGGACAGCCTATCGCTGTGTTTGATGGCAGTGGCGACATACCTAAGTTAAATACAGGTAGCATTCTTATTGATAACGTAGGAACCAAAACAGACGATTTTTCCCAAATCGGCGCGTTTATCGATGCAGCTACTGGTGTTGGGGCGTTTTACAACAAAGGGTTTTGCATATCTGCAAATCCACAGTGGAAATATATTTCAGTATCATCCACTTATCAGAACCCTAATGATAGTGGCCCTGTGGGCAATAGATCTTGTTATGTATCCAATGATCGAATCCATTTTGAGCGACCAGCAGAAGAAGCTACTTCAGGAGTATTTACCGCAAAGTTTGTTCGGTGTGGATCTAATAGAGCTGATACTGTCGGGTCAGAATATAATAATGGAAAATCTATGGCTATAGGATGCAAGGGCATCGAGATTAAAAATGGAGCTAACTATTATAAAGGATTGACAAAATCTATTGTGGTGGGAGGCACCACATATCATTTTATTGATGGCATTTTAGTTGGAGAGAATAATAATTATGGAGATAAACAACAATCTCTATATCCAATAAACGCATAAATTAAATTTTTACTATGAACAAAATGACGATAATCCAATCGTCCAGTACGATTGAAGCACAAAAACAAACAGAAAATGCATTATATGGCATCAGCTATCTTTACAATGAAATGAATGGCGAAAAAAATTTGTTAGGTGTTACAATTTCTGTAGCGGAAAAAATTACCAGCGGAGCTGAGGAAGGATATACAAGCGTGGGAAATATGACTTATGATCATGGTAATATTTCTATGTCTGGATTCCCCTTAACTGATAAGACCGTTGATTTTATAAATGATTTTTTGAATATTATAGATGAAATTAAAGATGCAATTAAATCATAAAAGCAATGAGTATTGAACTGATTGACAAGACTTTTGAATCAGAACAGATTTTGAAAGCAGTTGAAATGAACAGCATTATCACAAAAATGAATGAGGTAATTGCGGGTGTTAATAAAACGAAGCAAGAAATCAATACAGAGAATGTCATAGGTGCCACTCCGGAAAAGGAGCTTCGTCCTAATACATTCTATATTTTTGGAGAATGCACATCACTAACAATTACCCTTGCAGCTGAAATCCCAGGAATTTATAATGAATACATGTTCCAGTTTAGTAGCGGGGATACACCAACTGTTTTGAATGTTCCTGATTCGATTAAATGGATCGGAGGTAAAGAAATCATGCCAAACAAAACTTACCAGGTGTCTATTGTATTGAATAAAGGTGTTATAGGAGGGGTTTAATATGAGTCTGTTTCGTAGAAGGTTATTGTTGAATGCTGGCAATACATTATCAAACTCGCTGATTGCGCGTTATGCTTGCTATGACAAGACCAATGAGGATGAGGATAGAGACGTTTTGAAAGATTTGTCCGGCAATGGACATGATATTCAGCTTTATAATTTTGCGTTTTCTAAAAATAGCGGGTATGGCGCATATCATTTAGATTACACAACTGCCTCTTCATCTCTCGCATCTACAGGAGTTCAAAAGGGTGTGGTTAGAAATGTTACACCCACATCATTTGAATTTAGGCCACGAAAAATTGATAATAGCGGCAATATAGGTGTTGGAGTGTATATAGGCAGTGGAGGTAATGTCAATATAAAACTTGAATGCGCTAATATAGATGATAGTAACCCTGTCTATATTGTACCTTATAACCGTACTGTAGAACAACAAGGAATAAAAATTAAATTACAAAATGGCATAAATGATGTAAGTCTCATATATTCTGACACATCATACTGTTATTTTACGATTGTGTCAGAAAACACTGCATATACAGAATTTGTATCTTTTAAGACTATTCCTGATTATAAAGGAGCTTTAGTTTCTGATGGCGTTGATGATTACGGGCTTTGTGATAATTTCCCGATATTAACCAAAGATAGAGGATATACTGTTCTAGCTATTAGAAAGATATTGCAGGATAAAGGATGTTTCTTATCCAATAGAGATAACTCTATTATTGGTGCATTTGGTATGGAACTATATACTGAAGGAATGTGGACCAGTAGAACTTTTAACGATGGGGCATCTATACAGAATATAACACCTCCTGAATTATTTACCTATCAAACAGCAAATGCTTACAACGGACAAGTATTTACATCAACGGGTGGTTATACAACAGGGGTAGATAAGTTGGTATTGTTTAATCTTGCAAAGATTCTTCCTACTCAATATATATCATCAATTGCTCTTTACTCTATTGAAATCTACGACCGAGATTTAACCGATGAAGAGATAGCGCAAGTAAAAGCAAGAATGATTGCTGAATACGAACAAAAAACCGGAGAAAAATACACAGAAGAAACAACTTAAAACCAACAAATTATGCGATTTGTAATTATAGATATTGCTCAGGCAAAAGCACATGGAATAGAAATTATTCCTACCATGAGACAATCAATTGATAGAACAAAGGTTGTATTGCACGAAGAATATATCCAAAATATCGATGTATTTAACACCTTACAAAGATATGAGTTTGACAGTGCAGAATTTACAGAATTGATGAATAGCGAAGAGTGGTTTTCTGAAGATATGGAACAGTCTAATGAGGATTATGCAAAAGTCAAAGCCATGAAACTATTGACTTCAGAAATCACTGCTAACATCAATACTATGAAATTAAGCAATAAGGAGGCTGTAGAGTGTAAAGAGTTTTACCCAAAATGGGAAACTTTTGTAGGGAAATCGCTTGACAAGGGGGTTAAATTTCAATACAAGGAAGATTTGTATGAAGTAATTCAAACTGTTCCTAATGTACTTGAACATCAGACTCCAGATTTGGTTCCGGCAAACTATGGTTTAGTCAGTGAACACGATGGAACACAAGAAGATCCTATTCCTTACGTGCAAATGATGTTGATTCGTAAAGATAAATATTACACGCAAAACGGAAAACTGTATGTCGGTATCATGGATGCTCCAAATGGGTACGCGGCAGACTTGGATTCACTACCTACCTTAGTGAAAGAAGTAAAATAATTTCATTAATAAATAATCGATTTTATGAAAGACACAATTAAGCAGAATTTTTTAACTCTAGTCGTATCAGGCTATGTGTGCGCATTGATTACGTTTGTGGCTATGCTACAAGAAAGTGATTTGACAAACTGGGGTAAAATTGGTATCACAGGCATCGGTATGATTGTGATGCTTATGGCCACCATATTTAAAAACATTATCTCAGGTAACAAGTTCGACTGGTGCAATGTTGTAGCATCTGTCGTTGGATGTGCTACAGTTACTGGGGCGGTTGCTTTGGGAGTCTGGTTTCACCTGTTGTCTATTTAATATATGGATACAGTAGTAGTGTTTCTTATGTGGCTCATGCCAATTCAGGTAGACACCATAGGCAACAGGTTCGAAATGCTTTTTGATCAAGCCGATAAACAATTTAACAAAGAATACTGTATTTATCGGAAACTCAGACAAGCATCAGCTGAAGCAGCAAAAGAAGCGGCGATAAAAACAAAACATTATTTATTTAAAACACGAGAGTATGAAAAAAATTATTGATTGGATTAAACAGAGCAATCGTTATAAACATTTGATTGGTGGCGTATTGATAGGATTGATAGCGGACGATTGGTATTGCTCGGCGATGTCTGGAATAGGTATCGCATCATCTTTAGAATATAAAGATAAAGCTCACGGAGGTTCATGGGATTGGATAGACTGGGGCCTTACGGTCGGAGGTGTGGCGGTTGGATACGGGATAAAATGGGTAACTGGTTGGTAAGTTTTGCTCACGAAATAAATGCCATGAGCAAAACAAACAAGGGGGCAATCAGCCCCCTTCCCCAAATAACATCCGCAAAAATTCCGGACAACGCTCTGTAACAAAATCCCAGACAGAATCCCAGTCAATCTGAGGAATAACGTACTTAACTAAAATTTTAGGGATACAATTCAGCTTAATTGTAACCGAAAATTTAAATGAAAAATTAAATTTCATAAAAATACCTTTTTAATTATAAATCACCACAAAAGTATTTAACAACCAAAATTCCAGCAAGAATTTATAAACGAAATCATTATAGGGTATAATGATTTGCAGAAAAATATTTACAAACAACTAACGTATGACTGATATTATAACACAATTCGTTCGGGAGCATCTGCTGATGCACGTGGTGCTCATTTCTGTGGCTGCTGCCGCAATCCTAGGTGCAATGGTGATTGATTTTATCTTCGGTATCTATAAGGCTAAACAACGGGGAGAAGCTAGAACTAGTACCGGATATAAAAAGACAGCGGCCAAAGCGCAAAAGTACTTTAGTCCTTTTATGGTACTGGTATTCATCGACCTTATCGGGTGTGTGGTAATACCTTTCCCGGTGTTCTCAATGCTGTGGGGTGCCTATTGCGTTTTTTGCGAGTTTAAGTCCGTTCGGGAAAAAAGCTGGCAAAAGGAAGAGTTACGTAAGGCCGAGCGCACCATGTCGGTGATATTGGAAAACAAAGACGATATAGCCAAGATGGCCGCACAGATATTGTTCGAGGCGAATAACAAAAAGGAGGATAACAAAAATGAGAAAGATTAAGTACATCGCCGTACACTGCACGGCAGGAAGTCAAAAACAGACGATCAACGACCTTAAAGCAGAATTTAAGAGGAAGGGTTGGAAGTACCCCGGCTATCATTATGTAATCAGTCCAGACGGCACCATCACCCAGCTGCTGGACGAGGAACTGGTAAGCAACGGAGTCAAGGGCTATAACTCCAACCTGATCAACGTCGCATACATCGGCGGCATCGACGGCCGAGGAAAGGCGGTAGACAACCGAACCGAGTCCCAAAAAGCATCCCTGCTGAGCCTGCTCCGGCACTTGCATAAAAAATACCCGGATGCTGTCATCCAGGGCCACCGGGATTTCAGCCCGGACACCAACGGTAACGGCATCGTGGATCCTTGGGAACGTATCAAAGAGTGCCCGTGCTTTGACGCAAAAGTCGAATATAAGGATCTGCAGCCATGAGGATGATAAAGTACATCCTTACCATTTTGCTGGCGTTAGCAATATGGTCATGCCGGACAACGGAATATGTGCCGGTCGAGGTGATCAAGTCCGACACCACTTACATTAATAAGGTGCAACGAGACAGCATCTACCAGTTGGACAGCATCTACATCTTAGATAGAGGCGATACCGTCCTGATTACAAAGACCAAGTATCTGTATAAGGACAGGGTTGTCCATGATACGGTCTACAGATCAAGGGTAGACAGCATACAGATACCTTATCCGGTAGAACGCAAACTGACCTGGTGGGAACAGCTTCGGCTGGATATCGGTGGCTGGGCGATGGGTGGCTTTATTGTGATGATAATCTTTTTGATTTTCTACATTTATACGAAATCGGCGGGTGCCGATAAAAAGTAATCCTGATTCTTATATATAAGGTAGGCAGACGGCTGTTTGTCTGCCTTTTTTGTTATCAAAAGTTAGAGCACATATTTTGCACACAAAAAACAGTGCAAATAATTTGCAAATAAAAATGTTTGCAGTATATTTGCATTGTCAAACAAAATAATAAGTCAAACATTTAAATTTTTAGATTATGAAACTGAAAGGTATTAAAGCAGCAGCAGGTGAGTTGAAAGAATCTAAGTATGCAAGAATCTATGTCAATATTCAGACTGGTGAAGTCATCGCAATGACTTACATTGATAGCTCTTCTTTCTCAACTTTCAATGATGAATCTATCTATGAGGTTTGCCGTTACAATTACAGATACAACAATCCTACTATGGCATGGATCAAAGAGCAGGTTGAACAAAAGTTATTTGAGTTAGGCATCCAGTAATTTTCCAGCTGTGCTATCGGCTTGACGGGCATTCTGAATAATCTTTGTACATAAAATCCAGAAATCATGTACATACAAACAATGACTACGGCAGAAATCCTTGGAGAATATGACAAAGACCTGCCACAAATCTTATCTGTTTGTGATGCAAAACAGACTAAGGTAGATAAGATCATCCGCCGTTCTGCTTTGTTCCCGGTGTATTTGCATAGTTCCGTCAGGAGCAAACGAGGCAATGACTGGCTTCTGCTGTTCGAGGCGCGCAGTAAAAAAGAGATTGGAGATAATTGCCGAATTACCCTGATATCCACCTTTGACAGCGCTCATGGGCGATATGCTGTTATGTGGACTACCATTCAAGATCTGCCGGTTCATATTATATTCCAACCTCATTTCTTCGGGCGCTATGCGCAAAGAGCGGGTATGGATCTATCTGGGATGGAGCTGATCCGACAATACTTTACAGTCAACAACTCCTTCGGTTTTACAACGCAGAAGGAACAATATGACAACAAAATATATCTTAATGCTTATGGATCATCCAGCGAAGGCATAGCCTTAGGATACTGGCTCAAGACAGAACGGCCGGCTATCCTGTTCAAAACTTTCATTACATATGATATGTGCAAAGGTCAGCAGATCGAGAGCTTTGCCAAAGCTGATGAGATCCGAAAAGAAATTCATGAACTTTAAAATCAATTTATTATGGCAACAAAAAATGTAACTCTCCGACTTCCGGAAGATATCGTGGACTATCTGTCACGCAATAACAATAGTATTAATCAGGCTGTAATCTCAGAAATTTCTTTCCTTCGTAGGATTCGACAAGTAAGCCTGGGCGAATTAAAAGGCTTTTTTACCGTTGATGAATGGTTGTTTATGGCCGACACTTTCATCGGCGGGCTCAAAGATGAAACTTTTTGTGCGAACAAAGGTGCTTTTATCGCAGCTTGCGAAGATGCCGTAAAATTTGACGGATTGGATAAAAAGCACCAGATTGATTTTCCGGCATTCCTGAAGAAGGTTTATTCTCTGCATGGTGCAAATATTGAAGCCATATACCGTAGAATCTCGGAGTTCTGGAAGAATTGCAATGAAATCAAGATTGCTGACTGGGCAAAGTTTTAATAAAAAAGGCAGAGGAAAATCCTCTGCCTGGTGTCAAACGTCACAATAAGTCTTTATAAGACCGAAAGGACAAGACAAAGATAACAAGAATTCTTCTAAGGCGACCAGCAATGGCCGCCTTTATTTGTTCTTATACTCGAGATTACTCGATTTTTCTGAATATCCTTCGAATACATAATCAAGGAGTTTAAAATTAGCATCGTTTATCGGTGTGAAATCTTTTTTAATATATAGATCTGTAATTCTCATGGAAGAGTCAACATGGCAAAGCATTTCGTTAACGATGTATTTATTTATTCTAACATCATTAATAGCTATGGTTGCCATTGAGTGACGGGCCGAGTAGAATTGTAAGTTTTCTATCCCGATTTCTCTGCCAATATCCTTTAGACCTATATTAATAGCTCTATTAAGGTCTGCCATGGAAGAAAAACGCTCATAAAAATTAAAGACTCTATTTTCTCCGCGATACTTCTCTATTAAAGGCATAATGATAGGGTGGACACGGACAATCATTTTGGCATTATCATGGCGGCGATCTCTTGTTTTTGTCCGATAATAAGTAATATATTCTCCATCAAATTCATTGGCATTGTATAGATCTGCCGAATTCATACCCATTAGGCAGAAGGATAGCATAAAACAATCTTTTGCTAAATCTCTTCGGCAAGTTAACCCCTTGATCATAGTTCCAGAGTATGGCAGTGCAAAGATTGTTTTTATTTCCCCGATTGTTAATGCTCGCTTTTCAGATACATTTTGTTGTTTCGGCTTGTATTTTGATAAATTCTGCTTTATTCTGATGACATCATTGTCTTCATCGTTATAATATTCTCTTGCTTCCATGAACAACCTAACAATAGAAGTAGGATATAAGGATTGAGCTCTTTTTTTGTCAGATAGGTATTCTTCAAATTCTTTTAGTTTTTGGACTGTTATTTCATTACATAAGATGGATTCTCTTCCAAAGAAGGTGCAGAAAGAGTTTAGTGCGGATATATAATTTTTGATTCCTTTTATCTCTGTATGAGAGGCACACCATTTCCGACTGAACGCAATAAAATCAATTCCACTTTTATCTTCTTTGGATTTCATATATTCCACGACAAAATCAATATCGATGGAATTTATTTCCAAATTAAGTTTTGCGATTCTGTTTCGGTATTCCCGGATCAGGGCATCGCATTTGTCCAGTATTAATTGATTTTTTATTTTGAACCCAGCAGTCAGGTCTTTCTTAGTAACATACATTGTTGTGGAGATATACCGGACTTTTCGTTCGTGTGTGAATCGTATAACTACATTCCAGGTTTTATCTTCACGTTGCCGATCTTTGAATATTGTTGCTTTAAATGTTGCCATAATTATGCTGCTAAAACATTGCTAAAACACATGGTAAAATATCGTTGTAAAACATTGCTAAAACAATTTTGCCTTACTTGTGGCTGTAAAAGGCTACTTGTAGCCCGCTTTTCAGTGACAATTATTTGGCGCTGATTTTATAATTCTCCTTAATATTTTCTTATCTTGCTGATATACAACAAAAAAAGAGGAAACTCATTACTGAATTTCCTCTTTTCTGGTGGGGTGGCAGATGGGACTCGAACCCACGACATTCAGAAC
>ULRE01014661.1_pt1 | contig 11976 bp, 10 predicted proteins | sample 1955141 | NCBI WGS metagenome assembly ULRE01 (sample SAMEA4835674, study PRJEB28245) | human gut metagenome | biome: gut microbiome; material: fecal sample | place: Denmark | collected 2008
CCGGTTGTCAGAAAGACTATGACGGACAGCTGGAGATTCTTCGCAATCAGATCAATAACGGAATGATTAATTTGGACGGTCTCAAGGAGAAAGTGACTTTGATAGAACAGCAGCTGACCGTTCTGGAACAGGCTATTGCTGATGGAGACACCGCAAACAAGGAAGAAATAGAACAGTTGAAAACCGAACTGGAACAGCTGAAGTCGGATTTGAATGCCCGCATCACGGAACTGCAAGGGAAGATTGATGCCAACAGTGATGATATCCGGGATATCCAGACCCAGATTGAAGAGACCAACAAGCAGTTTGATGCCAAGCTGTTGGAAATGTCCGAAAAGATTAACCAGTTGGATGCTGCGCTCAATGTGCTGGACGGAAGAGTGACCAAGCTGGAAGAGCAGGTGGCTTCCTTACAGGAAAAGCAGCAGGCTGTGGAACAGACCATTGAAGGCCTGAAACAGGAGATTGCAACTCTGGGTGAAGATATGGAAGGACAGAAAACCAAGCTGGAGCAGGCTCTGACCCAGCTGGAAGCACTGGATGAAAAGCTGACAACAGAGATTACACGCGTAGAATCTCTGGTGAATGAAGTGAAAACTGCCACCGAAGAGAACGCAGCCAATCTGGAGGAACTGAGAAGCTCAACCATAGAGAGCATCACCTCGCTGAAAAAGGATGTGGATGCCCGCTTGCAGGATCTGACCAACCAGATGGCCGGACTGTCGGAATCGGTGGCTGCACTGGGAGACAAAGTGAGCGAACTGAACCAGAAATACGACAATCTGAGTGAGGACCTCAACAAACTGGAAGATAAGTATAACCTGCAGATCCAGAAAATATGGGAGGCCATCAACGGAATGACTCCGGGAGACGATGAGGCTCTGGAAGAACTGAAGAAACTGGTGAATGAGCTGCAGACAAATCTGAATGAACTGCGTGACTCCATGAACGAGGAACTGAAGAAGATGCTCGACACTCAGGAACTCTTCGGAAAAGACTTGCAGGATGTGAAGGCCACCGTGGAGGACCACAACCGCAGAATCTCTGATCTGGCACAAAAGATGGATGCTCTGGGAATCAGAGTGACCAAGCTGGAGGAGACGGTAAAGAATATGCAGAACGCCTATCAGCTGACCATCAGTGAAATCGAAGACAGACTGAAGGCTCTGGAGGAACAGGTCGGAGATTTTGATCCGGAAACTCTGGAATTGATGAAGAAAGACCTGCAGGCTCTGAAAGAGGAAGTGAACAAACAGGCACAGAGCATTCTTGCCCTGCAAAACCAGCAGGAAATGCAGGCCAGAAAACTGGTAGAACTGTCGGACTATGTGCAGGAATCTGTACTGGCCCTGCAGACCAATTATAACAACCTGAACCGGAAAGTCACCGAAATGGATGCGTTCATTTCACTGCTGGACAAGAACCTGAAAGACACTCAGGGAGCGGTGGCCGGACTGACAGAGACCGTGAACCAGCATGCCAGTCAGATAAACGACCTGTATCGGAAAATTGAGAATCTGCAGCAGGAACAGGATAAATATGTTACCCGCGAAGAGGTGGAGAAGATTCTGGACAACTATTATGACAAGAGCGAGATGGATAGTGTCCTGACTGAAGTCTACCGGAAAATCAATGCATGCCCGACTCTGGATGATGTGAACCGGGTAGTGGAAGAAGCTGCCGAAAAAATGCAGACACAGCTGGATCAGATGCAGCAGAGCATTGATCAGCTGAATATGCAGCTGGCCGACCTGAACAAACAGGTGGAAATGCTGATGAACCGGATTCAGAGCTTTGAGCTGCTGGCCGACTACAGTGACGGTTCGGTGATGGTTACCGACGAAAGTGCCGGAAAATATGTGATGACACTCAAAGTGGAAATTACTCCGGAAGAGGCTCTGAACGAACTGAAGGACCTGAAGGGTATTGTCGGAGTAAGATGCAAGAGCGTGATTCCGGTAAGAGGAGCATCTGAACTGCCCGCCATGCAGGTGGAGAACGTGACCGCTGCCAACGGAGTGCTGGAAGTTAAGGTAAGCTTTGCACTGCAACAGATGCCGGCAGAAGGTAACCTGATGCCGTATCAGGTGGCTGTGGTGCTGGATGACAACAACAACCATAAGCTCAGTGAATACAGAACACTGAGAATGAAAACGGCAGATGTCGTAGACGACGGGGTGACTTATACCTTTATGAAAGGACAGGAAACCCTGTTTGCCAAAGAGGATATTGCAATCAGTCTGTTTCAGCCCGCTGAGATTTATCAGTTGCCGGTGCTGAAAACCATGGATAACCAGCATGGAAGTGAATTGTGTCAGATCGACGGACAACCGGCGCTCTTTGATGCTTCCGTTACCGCTTCGTCCACTCTCGCAGGAAGTGCGAATGTCAATCTGCCGGTAGTTTATTCACTTGCGGCTATTTATGATCCGCAAAACAATACACGCGGTGACCTGTGGAACTATATCGAGGTTTCTACTGCCGGACAGATTTCCATGAAGAATAATCTGACTCCGGGAGTGACACCCGTTTCTCTGGAGGGATATAAAGTCGTTGTCGGACTGCAGGCCAGAAAGAATGGTCAGGACTTCGGTAAAAGAGGATATGTGTGCTTTTATCTGCAGAAAAAGTAATAACGAATAAAATCAGACTGATATGAAATGGTTTAAATATATTCTGTTCTCAATGGCTCTGTTGGGAGGAGATATTGCGGCTAATGCGCAAGATATTACCGTGGATGATCCGTGGAAGGATTATCCGACAAAAAAGGATCTGTATGCCGACTATTCACACTTTACCCTGGGAGTGAATATCGGAACCCCTTACTTTGCCGGTGACTTTAGATCGGTGAGCCGGGGAAATCATTACCGGATCGGAGGACTGTTTGGAATACAGGCCGGATATCAGTTTAATCCGATATTCGGAATGCGACTCAGTGCGGATTATGGATTCAACTCGGCCGGTCCGCAATATTATGAGAAGGACTTTCTGCTCTTGCCGAACGGAAATACCTATTATAATGTGGATGTCCCCGAAGGGGCTATGCGCTATAAGGATCTTTACAGCAAGGTACAGATGTATCAGCTGGGACTGAACTGGGAAGTGGACCTGCTGAACCTGTTTGCACGCAGTGACGGAAACAGAAGATGGGCCGTCATCGCTTCACCGGGCATCTATATGCAGTATTTCTCTTCTACCGTCAAAAGAAAAAGCGACGACAGCAAATTCTCTGATGGAGTGGGCGACCGGCTGGATCTGGGACTGGGAGGTGACCTGGCTGTGAGATACAGACTGAACCGCCATCTGGACCTCCAGGCAAAGGGAGGAATGATCTGGATCAGAAACGGGGAATTTGACGGAATCAATTCCATCAACACCACCAAACACAACAGTGTGATTACGGCACAGGTGGGTGTGGTCTGGAAAATCGGCAACGGCAACGGAAAGAAGAAGGATAATATTCTTTATGCACCGGGATATCTGCCGATGTGGAAACGCGCTACCAAGACCGTGACCCGCGTGGTTCGTGACACCGTGTACATTGAAAAGGCGATTACGGACAAATCACCGGAAGTAGTGGTTTGCGAGGGATTCCCGAAACTGCCTGCCGTTTATTTCGAAAGAGGCAAATGGAAACTCGATACCGACAAGTATGCCTGCGAGCTGTTTGAAATCGCCAAGACGCTGAAGGAAAATCCGCAGGTGGAGATCAATATCTACGGTTATGCGGACTTTACCGGCGGTGAAGCCATTAACAAGAAGATTACAGAGAAACGTGCAATGGCTCTGAAGAAATGGCTTATGAAGGTGGGTATTGAAGAGCACAGACTGCATACATTTGGCTTAGGAAAGGATATGACGATTGAAAAAGAACTGAGATATTCTGAAAAAGCCAGAAGAAGCGAAGTCAAGCCTAAAGAATAAAAAAGGGTATGAAAATAATAATGTCCCAGTCCGGTTTGAATGATTCCGGATTGGGACATTTTTTTGTTTACAGACGCCGTAAAGTGCGCCTCAACTGTTGGGGAATATAGGCCAGTATCAAACGCGGCCAGAAAGGAGCCAGAGACAATTCACGGAGGCTGGCCTTGCAATAATATCTAAGATTGGATTCTGAATTTTTGTGCTGAGAATGGCTCTTGCCCAGATTGCCCTGAAGAAGCAGTTCGCGGAGCAGACGCTCGCGGCGTTCCGGACGACTGCGGCGGATGAGGCTTTCGCTTTCGGGAAAGTCCAGACCGAGCAGGAAAACGGCCAGAGCGGTGAATTCGGTGAGAAAGACACCGGCACCCAGACGGCGGATTTCGGCCAGACCGCGCTGCACCTCGTGTGTGGAACCGTTGCGATGGAGCCACACGGCCCAGTCGCACAGATGACGCAGCCCCAGACCCATTTCAATGAAATGGCGGGCGGCATGAGTCAGAATCATCACGGTGTCGGCTTCGGGATGGAGACGATAGCCGCTGAAAACAGGGCCTTCGCTCTGGATGAGGTTACGCGGAACGCGGGATGAAAACGGAAGATTCAGAAAATCTTTTTGTAATTCAAAAGTGACGTTCTGGTACGTAAAGTTAATTTCATCATGATAAACGGTTTGGCGCAACTCTATTCCTCGTTCGCGCAGCAGGGCCATGGCGCGCTCCACTCCGTCGGCATCGGGAAACCACAGGTCTACATCGCCGTTCATGCGCAGTCCCGGAACGGGATAGAGGGCATTCAGCGTGTCGCCCTTGAACACGGCACAGCGGATGTCGGCCTCGGCAAACCAGCCCAGCACCTCGTTGCGGGCGGCACTGAAGAGCTTCTGCTGATGGCGCACGGCATGGTTATAGCCGAACCACTGCATGCGTAGCTGTCCCGGAGGCTGGCAGGCCTCGGGCAGGCGCAGCACGCTGTCGGACATAAGACCTGTGACGCCCTGCTGCTGCGACATGAGCAGCAGCGACAGCCATTGCTCGGAGGTGAGGGAACGGAAGAGTGCGGAGTCGGGGGTGGTGCCCCAGAGGCCGCAGCGCAACAGTTCCAGAAACTGGGGCGGAATGGTGAGTTTTTGTTTCATGTAGGGCGTCTGGCTTTTGGTTTCTGATTAGATATAACGGGTTTTGCGCATGTCGCCTTCTTCGACAAAGGTCTGGTGCATGCGGAAAGCATTCTTCAGGGAGAACGGAATGTGGCCGGTGCGGTTTTCCGACAGTTTGAGATAGTCCCAAAGCAGTTCCTTATAGTCGGGGTGGGCACAGTTCTCGATGATGCAGGCGGCGCGCTGGCGGGGCGATTTGCCGCGCAGGTCGGCCACACCCTGTTCGGTGACGAGGATGCGCACATCGTGCTCGGTGCTGTCCACATGCGACACATTGGGCACAATGGACGAGATCAGTCCGTCCTTGGCTGTGGAAGGCGTGGTGAAGACCGACAGGTAGGCGTTGCGGGCGAAGTCGGCCGAACCGCCGATGCCGTTCATGATCTTGCTGCCCATCACGTGCGTACTGTTGATATTGCCGAAGAGGTCGGCCTCGAGCGCCGTGTTGATGGTGATGACACCCAGACGGCGGATCATCTCCGGATGGTTGGTGATTTCCTGCGGGCGCAGCAGAATGCGGTCGCGGAACACGTCGAGGTGGTCGTACATCAGGTCGAGATGGTCCTCGGAAAGGGTGAGCGAGCTGCCGGTGGCAAAACGGATGCGTCCCTCGAGCATCAGGTCGATGACGGAGTTCTGGATCACCTCGGTGAACATGGAGAAGGCGGGCAGGTTGGGGTCGGCACCCAGGGCACCGAGCACGGCATTGGCAATGTTACCCACACCGGACTGCAACGGCAGGAACTGGCGCGGGATGCCGCCTTTCTGCCATTCCTGAAGCAGGAAGGAGGCCACATTCTGACCGATGCGGCGCGTGGTGTCGTTCAGCGGCGTGAAGGGGGCGATGTGGTCGCGCTCGTTGGTATAGACCACACCGGCTATTTTCGACGGGTCGACATCCAGATAGGGACTGCCCGTACGGTCGTTCACATGGAAGATAGGGATGTGCTGGCGGTAGGGCGGAGTCTCGAGCGTATACAGGTCGTGCATGCCCTCCAGACGGTCGCCGTGGCTCTGGTTCAGCTCTACGATAATCTGTTCGGCCGCGCGCACGATAGTAGGGGTGATTCCTACGGAGGTGCTCAGGATGATGCGTCCCTCGGGCGTGATGGCCGAAGCCTCGATAATGGCGGTGTGGATGCGTCCCAGGAAACCGTAGTTCACGTCCTGGCCGATATGAGACAGGTGGAGGTCATAGTATTCCACCTCGCCGGCGTTGATGGCGCGGCGCATGTCGGGGTTGGACTGGAAAGGGGTGCGGAAACGCACGGCACGGGCCTTGGCCAGGGCACTGTCTATCTGACTGCCGGTGGCACCGCCGGTAACCAGACCAATCTGAAAGGTCACTTCATCGCGGTTGGCTTCCGCGGCATAGGCAGCCAGCGCTGCCGGAATGGCTTTGGGCGTACCGACGGAAGAGAAACCGCCGATGGCCACAGTGTCGCCATGATGAATCAAGCCGATGGCTTCTTCGGCTGTGAGTACAGGATATCGCATTTCTGTTCTTTTTAGTTACGTTTTGTTATCATCGTTGCAAAGTTAACCGTTTTTTTATATCAGGCCTAGCGTTTTCCTGATAAAAAAATCATCACAATGACTGTATCGTTTCATTTTGATGATTTCCGTTTTTGATTGGGACGTTTTTTTGCTTTCGTGGTCGCGGGCTTTGAATCTCGCTTGCGATGGTTCAGTTTGTAGGCGATTTGCTCGTTGCGCACAATGTAGCCCTGCGGGAAGCATTCGCGCACCATGCGGTTGTAGAGGTCGAGATCGAAACCGCTCTGCTCGATGAGCGGCACCGACAGGTTGTGCAGGTCAATCTGACCGAAGGCCCGGATGAGCAGGCGCAGCAGACGGATGGGGCGCGAGGGTTTCTCGTAGGCAAACACCTGATTGAAGAACAGCAGGTGGGTGCGCAGCATGCCGGGGCCGTTGCGGTGAATGATGCCCTTGATGCAGTTTCCCGTGGGCTCCAGAAAATTCATGGAGCAGTCGCTGTAGACATAGAAGATCATGCACAGGAAACTGTCGATGAACAGATGGTCCTGCAGCCGGCAGTAGCGGCTGGAAGTGTTCGGCTCGGTGGGGCAGGACAGAAAGTCGCTTCCTTTCATATAAGGGTACTGAAGGAGACGGTCGTACATTTCCTGACCGATGTAAGTGTGGAATCTTTTATTCATATCAACTGTGTTTTAGGGGTTTATCTTGGTAATGTTACGTAAAATTAATAAAAATGACGTAAAGTGAATCATGTTTCACTAAAAAACTGTTTTGAATATCTAATTTTGCAGTGTTCACAAAAACAAAATGTAAATGGGAAATACTGTTACTTACCAGATTACGGCCATCGCAATGGATTATTGTGATGTGGACCGTCCGGCCAATGCCCGGAGAAGATTCAACTATGTGTTGCGTACTTATCCCGAACTGTGGGAGGAACTGAAAAAGGCGAACTATCACACCCGGCAGCGCTATTTCACGCCGAAACAGTATGAACTGGTGGTGCGCTTTCTGGGAGAACCCTGAGCCGGACAGGCCCGGCGGCTGCCTAACGGTATCTAAATGACTTTTTGAGGCTTCTAAGGGAGCTAATCGACGAAGGGGTCTGCACGAGGCAGTAACTTTGCAGCGTTGATCAACAAAAGGTCAGCCGCCGGGCCTGAAAGACGGGGCAAAAACACAAACCAAATTTAAATATAGAAAGCGTATGATCAATTACAAGATTATTGGTAGAATGAAACCAGGTACTCAGAATCCGGAAACCGAGAAGTTCTATGCCACCGTGGTCAGTCCCGGAAAGATTGACATTGAAGGACTGGCCAAGCGAATCAGCGGTATGTGTACCGTGACGCGCGCCGACTGTCTGGCAGTGCTGGCGGCCTTGCAGGAACAGATTGTCTACGCCTTGCAGAGCGGTATGCGTGTGCATCTGGGCGATGTGGGCTCTTTCCGACTGAGCTGCCAGAGCCTGGGTGCCGACACCGCCGAGGAGTTTGAGGTGAAGAACATCAAGAAACTGAAGGTGGTGTATCACCCGAGCAAGGTCCTGAAGCAGTCCATCGACCTGGCCAATGAGGAAGTGACCTTCTATAATCTGGAAAAGGGCGGCGACGCTGCCGAGGAGGAAGGCGAAGATATGGTCTAGAACAACGTAACACAAACACACCATGAATAAAGAAACGAAAAACACACCCCGGGGATTGCGGAACAACAATCCTTTGAACATCCGGCGGAGCGCCGACTTGTGGCAGGGATTGCGAAAAGAACAGAGTGATCCGGAATTCTTCCAGTTTGAATCCATCGCCTGGGGCTATCGGGCGGCCTTTGTGGTGCTGCGTACCTACCGGCACCGCTACGGGGCAAACACCATTGAGAGCATCGTGAAGCGCTGGGCACCGGATGCCGACGGCAACGACACGGAGTATTACATACGGAAAGTGGCGGTACTGACCGGGCTAGCGCGCAACGAGCCGGTGGACGACCGGAACCCGAAGATGATGATGGAACTGGTGGCGGCCATGAGCCGCGTGGAAAATGGCGTGCCTGCCGTGATGCGGGAGGTGATGGCCGGATGGAACCTGTATCTGGGCTGAAAAACCACGGGATTTTAGCGTCATGAATCTTTAACCAAATTGTAATCTATGAAAAACAAGAACATCTGGAATCTGTTGCTGAATCTGATTGTGGCCGTGGCCAGTGCCATTGCCGGAGTGATTGGCGGAGCCAATATGTAACGGGTTCGTAACAATCGGCCGCAAGCCGGATGAGGAAAGGGGGGCGAAAAGCTCCCCTTTACCTATTTATATAGGGCCCGGCGTAATTTTCATAGGATTTTTAAGGGCTTGAAACATTTCTGAAACATATTATCGGGACATTTGCAGTGTCAAAAGCAAACAGATAATTCAGAAACAGATCAGAATAAAAGAAAAAACAAGATGAAAAAAATTGCGTGGATGGTTTGTGCGTTGTTCGCCTGCGCGCTGCAGAGTGCCGAAGCACAGGAAAGTGAAAAGGGAAAAGGTAAAGTGATCCTGACCACCTTTGCCAATATGTATTCCGGATTCGGAGCCAACAACGAGGAGCGGGGATTTGAACTGGAACGGGCCTATATCGGTTATCAGTACAGTTTCGGCAACGGACTGAGCATGCAGGCAGTGGCCGACTTCGGACGCTCGAAAGAGGTGCAGGACATGCAGCGCATCGGGTTTATCAAGAATGCGTGGGTGCGCTGGCAGAAGAACGGATGGGATCTGTATGGAGGACTCATCAGTACCACCCAGTTCAAGACTCAGGAGGATTTCTGGGGCAAGCGCTACATCATGAAGTCGTTCCAGGATGAATACAAGCTGGGAAGCAGTGCCGACGTGGGGCTGTCGGTGGCCTATAAGTTCTGCGACCAGGTGAGCGCCGATGTGATTGTGGTGAACGGCGAAGGCTACAAGAAAATCCAGTTTGAACACGGACTGCAGTACGGTGCCGGTGTGACTCTGAAACCGGTGGACGGCATGATGGTGCGCCTGTACGGTTCGTATGATGAGGCTACCGACAAGGGACTGAAGGGAAAGGTGAACCTGGCTTCGTTCCTGGGATATGCCAAAAACGGATATTCCGTGGGTGCCGAGTATAACTACCAGATGAACACGGCCTATCACGAGGGAGACCACCAGAACGGTGTGTCGGTCTATGCCACCGTGCCGGCCGGAAAGAAGGTGAATGTGTTTGCCCGCTGGGACCGTCTGGACTCCAACAACGGCTGGAATATGGAAGCCGACGGCATGAACGTGATGGCCGGTGCCGAGGTGAAGCTGGGCAAATATGTGAAGCTGGCGCCGAACCTGCGCCTGAACATGCCGGAAGACAACGGACTGAAAGATGCCTTCCAGCTGATGGTGAACGCTTCGTTTAAACTTTAAAAAAACAGCAGTTAATTTAGAATCAGTATAAAGAACAATTCAAATAAGAAGATTATGAAGAAATTATTTGTATCAATGGCCGTAGTTGCCATGGGATGGATGATGGCCTCTTGTGCCGGAAACAGTAAAGGCGGTGCAAACGAAGAAACAGTGGAGCTGAGCGGTGCCGGTGCCACTTTCCCGCTTCCTTTCTATAATATGTCGTTCGAGGGATTTGCTACCCAGACCGGAAACACCGTGTCTTACGGAGGTATCGGCAGTGGCGGCGGTGTGCGTAACTTGAAAGACGGTATCGTGGACTTTGCCGGTAGCGACGCTTTCCTGAGCGATGAGGAGATGAAGGACATGCAGCCGGTGGTACACATCCCGACCTGTATGGGTGCCGTGGTGATGGCCTACAACCTGCCGGAAGTGAAGGCGCTGAACCTGTCCGGAGAAGTGATTGCCGACATCTTTGCCGGAAACATCAAGAAATGGAACGATCCGAAAATCGTGGCGCTGAACGCAGGTACCCAGATGCCGGACAAGGAGATTATCCCGGCTTACCGTTCAGACGGTAGCGGTACGACCTTCGTATTCACCGACTATCTGACCAAGGTGAGCCAGAACTGGAAAGACAAATACGGCAGCGGAAAGAACGTGGACTTCCCGGTAGGATTGGCTGCCAAGGGTAACCCGGGTGTGGCCGGCGTGATTGCCCAGACTCCGTACTCTATCGGTTATATCGGTTCGGAATATGCTTTTGCCCAGAATATCCCGTATGCCAGCGTACAGAACGCACGCGGCGAGATGGTGAAACCTTCTACCGAGAGCATCTCGGCTGCCGCTTCGGGCGAAATGCCTCAGGACACCCGTTGCTCCATCACCAATGCAGACGCTGCCGGAGCTTATCCGATCAGCTGCTTCACCTGGCTGATTATCTACAAGGAGCAGAACTATGCCGGAAGAACCGAGCAGGAGGCCAAGGTGACTCTGGACCTGTTGCAGTACATGCTGAGCGACTCTATCCAGAAGACCACAACTACCGTACACTACGCACCGCTGCCTGAAAAGGCCGTGAAGCTGTCTTTGGAGAACCTGAAACAGGTGACCTTCGACGGAAAGAATGTGATCAAGTAACGGAAACCATCCAAAAGAATCAAAATGCAAGATAAGATATTCAAGGCCTTGCTCATCGTTTCGGCGATTGTCATTCCGGTCATCGGCGGAGGGATCATCTACTCCCTCACGCTCGATGCCTCGGGAGCCTTTGAACACTTCGGCTTCTGGAATTTCATCTGCTCGGACGACTGGGTCACTACGGCCGGAAAAGAAAAATACGGCGCGCTGCCCTTTATCACGGGTACGATGCTCACCACCGGGCTGGCGCTGCTGATCTGTATCCCGTTCTCTCTGCCGGTGGCACTCTTCACGGGTGAGTATTTCCGGGGAAAGAAAATCGCTACGGCGCTGGCTACCGTGACCGACCTGCTGGCCGGTATCCCTTCCATCATTTACGGTCTGTGGGGATTCTATGCGCTGCGCCCGATCTTCATGTTCCTGAACCTGTCGCCACAGGGCTCGGGAATCCTGACCGCCGCCTTTGTGCTGGCCATCATGATTGTGCCTTATGCCGCTTCGCTGAGCTCGGAGTTCATCAAGATGGTGCCGGCCGACCTGAAAGAGGCTGCCTACGGACTGGGAGCCACCCGCGCGGAGGTGATTCGCAGAGTGATTTTCCCGACAGCCGGTTCGGGTATCTTCTCGGCCTATATCCTGGCCATCGGTCGTGCCCTGGGCGAGACCATGACGGTGACGATGCTGATCGGTAACACCAACCAGATGCCCGAAACGCTGCGCACCACCGGAAACACCATGGCCAGTATCATTGCCAACCAGTTTGGCGAGGCTGACGGACTGAAACTGTCGTCGCTCATTGCCATCGGTCTGATCCTGTTCCTGATTACGGCCATCATCAACCTGATCGGAAAGATCATGATCCGA
>ULRE01018351.1_pt1 | contig 11873 bp, 10 predicted proteins | sample 1955141 | NCBI WGS metagenome assembly ULRE01 (sample SAMEA4835674, study PRJEB28245) | human gut metagenome | biome: gut microbiome; material: fecal sample | place: Denmark | collected 2008
CTTATACCGGCTCAACTTCAGACTGTGTCAATACCCCAATGAAGTGCCCCTTTAACACATCCTATTTTAATTGCACAAAAAAAGCCGACGCTTTGGACAAACTGCAGGCCGACATCGTCACTGCCGCCATGCCGAATTATAAAACTCTATACAGCAGGGCAACCGGTGTAACTTATACGGCAACCACCAACGGTTTTCTGATTGGAATTGATTATAGAGAAGCGACAGAGGGCGGTTCTGTAGAAATTTGGATTAATAGTTCAATGGTCAGAGTACAAAGGGAGCAAACAGACTGGACAAGAAACTCATGGTCTTATCCAATTCAAAAGGGATCAACATACCGGGTATCTATAAGCGGCAGTACAGCCAGTTACTATTTTGCCCCCACCATTTAGCCGACAGAAAGCCCCTCACATGAGGGGCTTATAATATAGATTAATAATCTGCACGTTGTTCCGATTGAACTGCCGCATCATTCTGCCGAACATGATAAGCCGCATCATCAGGCGTATCCGTTACTTTCTCTTTCAGATTATGGGCCCCTTCCTTGGTTGCTTCCCAGGCATCGCTGCTCACTTCCTTGGTCTTATTCCAGGCATCGCCTGATTTCTCGGCAATTGCCTCACCGGCTTTTTTGGTTCCTTCCTTGGTTGCTTCCCAGGCATCACTGCTGACTTCCTTGGTCTTATCCCAAGCATTGGCCGCTTTATCGCTCAATGTATTTTCACTCATCATAAATTCTCCTTGTGTTGAATTATAGGCGCCTTGGTTTGAAGATTTTGCCGGAACGGCAACATTTCCGCTGTCTGATTTTGTATCTTCAACAGCCTTTTTTGTCGTATCGGCAACATCTGCCGCCATATCAGCAGCACCGGACTTCACATCATCGACCACCTGGCCGACGGTTGTCGTCTCGTTGATGCTTCCTTCAAAAATGCCTTTTCCGACCAGATAAATAATGATAATCAAGGCAATATAAAAAATATATTTTAAGATTGTACCCATGAGTAATCTCCTTTAACAATTGTTACGTTAAGGGAAATAATCACCTTGCGGCCTTTTTCAATTACACATCTCGGCTATAAAAAAAGCCTCTCCCAAAGGAGAGGCCGGCAATTTAAGAAGAGATTAAAAAACACCGTCACCGGAGGCATCGGAAGTTGCAACACTTCCTGCTGCCGGGGCGCCGGCTGCAGAAGATGTGCCACCCGGAACAATCTCCGGCAATGCACCAATGGCTTTTTTGCGTTTCAATTTATTGACAAACTTAATCGAGCGCTGGGCATCCCATTTCTTTTTGCCCTCTTCACGCTGAAAGATTTGTTTATAAACCTCAATAGCCTGATCAAATTCCGACAACTTGGTCAGACAAGAGGCCAAACCGTCATATAATTTATGGTGATAATTGTTATTAATCAGCATCTGGGCTTTTTTATAGCACTTCAGGGCATCATTAAACTTCAGCATTTTCTGATAAACGAAACCGATGCTGATCCAAGCCTGAATTTCCCGGCTGTCGATATTCAAAATTTTAGTAAAACATTTCAGAGCCGAATTATTATCACCCATCAACTGATAGGTAACCCCGACCCCGTTCCAGGCCTTAATATTGGATTTGTCGTTGGCCAAAACCTTTTTAAAGAAAGAAATCGCCCGGTCATACTGCTTAAGCTTTTGTAACGTTACGGCAATTGACAGCAACGTCTGCGGATGCTTATTGTCAATTTTAATCGCCTGCTCCAGAACATCCAGAGCTTCTTTGTAAGAGAACATATGCTGCAAAGCGATTGCCTTGCCGTTCAGGGCTTCCAGAGAGGTCTGGTCAACCGCCACGGCCTGATCGAAACAGGCAATTGCATCTTTATATAATCCGCGCATGCTTAAAGTAACGCCTTTGTTATTTAAAACTTCGACGGACTGCGGATTCATCTGTAAAGCCTTATCGAAACACTCGACAGCTTCGGTATAACGGCTCATCTTCTGAAAAGCAAACCCCTTACTGTTTAATGCTTTCCATGACTTGGGCTGCTCTGCAATCGCTTCGTCAAACTGGGCGATTGCTTCTTTATACATGCCCTGATCGAGCAATTCTTGCCCTCTTTTATAAGCACTGTTTTCATTTGATTTAACCATATTTTTTCTCTTCTCAAATTATAGTTACAAAATAATTCAGTGTTGAAACTACCATTTCTCAGAGAATTTGTCAAGATTCCCCGCAAAAAAATCCCGCTCAGCCTATTCTCAACTGCTTATGCAGGGGAATATCCGTCCGTATCTCCACGCAGCGAATGCCGAACTGACGGCAAAAAGTCTCAATCCGACGGCGTTTTTCTTTAAAATAGGCCTTATATTCTTTCTGAAAATATTTGGAACGGGAATCAAAAATGACTCTTTCGCCGGCATTCTCCGCCATATATTCACCCGCCGGCGGCGGCAGCTCTTCCAAAACGTCAAACACGTTTAAAACATAAACCCTCGCCTTGCGGGACAAAGCCGCCAGCATTTTTTTCACCTCGTCGTCAAATGCCGAAAAATCGCTGATAACAAAAACCGATGCCTGACTCTTGATATTCTGCTGCAAAAGTTGCAGCGCTTTGGCAAAAGAGTTTTTCTCCGCTGTCCCCCGCAGAATTTTCCGGGTAGTTTCGCTGATTTTCTTTAACATAACCATCATATTCGCCCGGTTGTTCTGCGGCTTAAAAAACAAACTCTCCGCACCGTCAAAAACCAAACAGCCGAAGCGGTCTTTGTTCTCCAAACTCATCCAACCCAGCAAAGCGGCAATTTTCGCCGCCGCAACCGACTTCAGCTCATGCCTCGTCCCGAACACCATTTGCGGCGACAAATCCAGCAAAGCATAAATCTCCCGGTCGCGCTCCTCCGCATATAATTTCGTAAAAGGCTGTTCTTTGCGTGCCGTTACCCGCCAGTCAATATCACGGACATCATCGCCGTAAGTATAGCTGCGGATTTCCTCCAGCTCCATTCCCCGCCCTTTAAAGGCCGATTTAACATCCCCGGCCATGGAAGAAAACGTCTTTGACTGCCCCAGCTGCCGCAAATAGGCAACATACTGCCTCTGTTCAATCAACTCGTCCAAACTGGCAAACAGCCCATTGCCGCCCAGTTCCGGAGCAACTCGACCAAAAAACCTGGTTATATGCTTCAAACGTTTCATTCATTCACCTAATATTATAAATCTACAAACTCATTAAGATTGTGAGTAAGGAGGCAAATAATAAGATTTCAGGGCGAGGATACCGGAGTGTACAAAGAAGTACATGAGGATATCCGAGACCCGCCAAATCTGTATTAGTTACCCCTTACTCACAATCTTATGGAAGGGGGACAATGCGGAGAAGGGAAGATATGATACTGTCTGCCGTCACACCTTCTGCCTGCGCTTCAAAACTCAAAATAATTCGGTGGCGCAAAATATCATATATCACCGCATGAATATCTTCGGGGGTAACGAAATCGCGTCCGTCAATCCAGGCATTGATTTTGGCACAGCGGTCAAGCGCTATCGTTGCGCGTGGACTGGCGCCGTAAAGCACCTGCCCGGCCAGTTTGGCGTCGTATTTTTCGGGATGACGGGTTGCCACAATCAGCTGAACCAGATATTCCTCAATCGCTTCGCTCATATGAACATTCAATACGGCCTGCCGCGCGGCCAAAATATCTTCCACCGTCAGCGGATTGAACTTCGCCGCCGGGGCTTTGGCCACTTCCCCGCGCACCAGCTGCAAAATCTTTTTCTCCGATTCGGCATCCGGCTGGTCAATTTTAATAAACATCAGAAAACGGTCAAGCTGGGCTTCCGGTAGATTATAGGTGCCCTCATGCTCAATCGGGTTTTGTGTCGCCATGACCATAAACAGCTCCGGCAGCAGATATTTTTTGCCGCCGACGCTGACTTGACGCTCGGCCATTGCCTCCAGCAAAGCCGACTGCACTTTGGCCGGCGCACGGTTAATCTCATCAGCCAAAATCAAATTGGCAAAAATCGGACCTTTCCGAAATTCAAACTCGCCTTTGGCCGCTACATAAATTTCGCTGCCGGTAATATCCGACGGCAGCAGATCCGGTGTAAACTGAATTCGGTTATAGCGAGAGGTTATACACTCGGCCAGCGTTTTAATCGCCTTGGTTTTAGCCAGGCCAGGCGCACCTTCCACCAAAGCGTGACCATCCGCCAGCAGGGTAATAATCAGCTTGCGCACCAGTTCTTCCTGCCCGATGATTTTGGTTTCCAGATAATTCTTCAGTTCAATGATTCTTGCTTTGCTGTCAGCCATCCCACAACCTCTCTGTTACAATGTTGAAATACGGTTCAGAAAATCGTGATACTCGTCCAGAACCGCCCGCTTCATCGTTTCGTTTTCCAAGAAATCAAACAGTTCTATCGAACGCTTATAATGAATCTTCGCCCGTTCAAAATCACCCTGCTCCTGATTAAAAGCTTCCACCCGTGCCAGATAAAGCAAAGCCTCCGCCTCGGCAAAATGATGCGACACTTTGCCATACAGATAAACAGACTTCATCAGTGCTTTGCGTGCGTTCGGAATATCGCGGATAATATAGCGCAGACAGCCGATTGCCGACAATGCGCTGGCCTCGCCGAGCAAATCGCCGTTTTCACGATACAAATCGCGGCAGCGTTCCAGCAAATCATGCGCCACGTCATAATTTTTAAACTTCATTTCCAACCGCGCCATCGCCCGCAAGGTGGCCGCTTCTTTCAGGGTTGTACCGTCCTGGTTGAACAAATCCGCCGCCAGACGATACTTTTCCAGCGCCTGTTGTTCTTTATTATTCAGCAGACAAATATATGCTTCCTGCTCATAAGCATCGCCCAGCAGATTCTTATTATCTGTCGCGGCCGTCACTTCCTGAGCTTTTTTGATGGTTTGCAAAGCCTTTTCATCCTCGCCGCTGGCTGTCTGCACCTTGGAAAGCTTAATCAGGGCTTCGCCGTACGTATTCTGCCCGTCAATATAATTTTCCACCAGCGCCGTCGATTGTCTCAGGGCTTTTTCCGCCTCCTTATAATTGTCCAGACTCAGCTCCAGTTCGCCCAAACGGGAATAAACAAAGGCTTCCCCTTCCGTATCGCCTGTTTTGTGATACAAATCGGCGGCATAGAGATATTTCTTCCGCGCTTCGTCATATTGGCCGCCGTGCCAACAATCATCGCCGGCTTGAAACATTTTGGAGGCTTCGGTTACAAATTCGCCGTTATTAGTCCTAGGCATAATTCAAAAAACTCCTTTGCAATCATCTCAATATTATTATATATATGGGCTAAAGATGAAAAAAACAAGAAGTAAAACTCATGGACGACATATTCGATTTGGATGAAACCGGCGCCGCGCCGGTTTACAATAATACGGCGGCTTTAATGCCGACTTTCGCCTGGCTTGACCAGTTAAATCCGGAGCAGAAGCTTGCGGTGCAGACCACCGAAGGTCCGGTTCTGGTTCTGTCAGGTGCCGGCACCGGCAAAACCAAAGTGCTCACCACCCGCCTGGCTTATATCCTCGCCAACATGAAAGCCAACCCCTGGAACTGCCTGGTCGTCACCTTTACCAACCGTGCCGCCCGCGAAATGAAAGAACGCGTGCAGAAAATGATCGGCGACGTGGCCAACTCCGTCTGGCTCGGCACCTTTCACAGCATCTGCGTCAAAATTCTGCGCAACCACGCCGAACTGGTCGGCCTCCGTTCCAATTTTACCATTCTGGACACTGACGACCAAAAACGCGTCGTCAAACAGATTTGCGAAACCATGGGCGTTGACGACAAAAAATACCCGCCTCAGGCAATTATTGACCGTATCCAGCGTTGGAAGGACAAAGGCCTGACCGTTGAAAAACTGCAAAACGAATATAAGTCCAACGTGCTGACTGAAGTCTATCAGCGTTATCAGCAGCGCCTGCTTGAACTGAACTGCGTCGATTTCGGCGACATTCTGCTTTATGCCCTGAATATTCTGCTGTCCAACGCCGATGTGCTTGAAACTTACCAGAACCGTTTCAAATACATTATGGTTGACGAGTACCAAGATACCAACGTTACCCAGTATCTGTTTCTGCGCCTGCTGTCTCAGAAAAGCCGCAACCTTTGCTGCGTCGGCGATGACGACCAGTCGATTTATTCCTGGCGCGGAGCCGAAATCGAAAACATTCTCCGCTTTGAAAAAGATTTTTCCGACTGCAAAACCATCCGTCTTGAACGCAACTACCGCTCGACCGCCAACATTCTGGCGGCAGCCTCCTCACTCATCAGCCACAACGAAGGACGGCTCGGCAAAACCTTAAAAGTGGCCGAGAACAGCCCGGCCATGAACTGTGACAATACCAAAATCAAAGTCATCAGTGTTTACAGCGGCGAAGACGAAGCGAAATATGTCGTTGAGGAAATCGAAGCCCAAAAACGCCGGGGCAACGATTATTCGCAAATGGCCGTCCTCGTACGCACGGCTTTCCAAACCCGGGAATTTGAAGAAAAGTTTATTGCCGAAGCTATCCCCTATCAGGTTATCGGCGGTCCCAAATTCTATGAACGTGCCGAAATTCGCGACGCTCTGGCTTATTTTCGTGTTGTTTTGCAGCCACACGACGATCTGGCCTTTGAGCGCATTATCAACAAGCCGGCCCGGGGTATCGGAGCCAAAACCATTGAAAAATTTCGCGACACGGCCCGCAGCAACGGCATTTCGCTCTATATGGCGGTTGAAAAAATGGTCAACGACGGCACACTCACCGGCAAAGCCAAAACCAATATGGCTGACCTGATTGACAAGTTTAACCTGTGGCGTCAGGCCATGCAGGCCATTACCCCCGACGACCTGGCTACCCAGATTCTCGAAGATTCCGGCTATATTGAAATGCTCAAACTCGACAACTCGGTAGAGGCGCCCGGACGGCTGGAAAACCTGAAAGAACTTATCAGCGTTTTGAGCGACCATGAAAAATATCCGACTTTGGCCGAATTTCTTGAACATGTCAGCTTGGTCATGGATAATGATGACGCTTTGGATACCAACAAAGTCATGCTGATTACCCTTCACTCGGCCAAAGGCCTGGAATTTGACATTGTCTTTCTGCCCGGCTGGGAAGAAGGCCTGTTTCCCCACCAGCGCAGTCTGGACGAAGGCGGCACCTCGGCTCTGGAAGAAGAACGCCGTCTTGCTTATGTGGCTATCACCCGGGCCAAAAAACAGCTTTATATTCTGACAGCATTGAATCGCCGGGTTTACGGCCAGTGGCAGAACAATATTCCCTCCCGTTTCATTAACGAGCTTCCGCCCGCCAACATTGAAATCTGCAATAACGTGAATAACTTTTATACCGGCAGCTGCGGCGGAAATTACGGAAACCGGTATGGCAGTTCTTATGACAGCGGTTCCTCTTACCGCCCGTGGTATGCAGCCAAAAGAAACAACGCGCAACGGGAGGAATACAATGACGGCAATCGCTTTAGCTATACCCGCGAGCCTGATTATCATCGGCCTGCTGCTTCAAATATAATCGGCACTAAGGTTTATCACCAGACTTTCGGCTATGGCAAAGTCATCGCCGCCGAAGGCAATAAGCTGGAAATCATGTTCGATAACTACGGGCATAAAAAACTTCATAAGGACTATGTCACCAAAGTATAATATCCTTTGTCGCCGTAAGCCGCGACAAGAAAACCGTATCAAATGGAAAGGACTAACTCATGCCCGGTCAGGTTAAAGTCGGCGTCGGTCTCTACATATTAAATAACCGTAACCAGCTGCTTCTGGGGCTGCGCCGGGGCGCACACGGCGCCGGAACCTGGTGCGCTCCCGGAGGACATCTCGAATTCGGCGAAAGCTTTGAACAGGCTGCCGTTCGCGAGGCTCTGGAAGAAACCGGCCTGAAAATAGCCCCTGACACCGTCAAAGTCGCCGGTGTCACCAACGACATTTTTTCCGCAGAAAACAAACATTACATTACCGTCCAGTTGGTAACCGAATGCCCGGTCAACGCCGCGCCTCACCTGACGGAACCTGAAAAATGCAGCGAATGGCGCTGGTTTGATCTTGATAATCTGCCGGAAAACTTGTTCATTCCCACTCGCAATTTTTTGCGAAACCACAATTTATCACCGTCATCTATTTAAAACCGCAGTTTTGACATTACATATTTTTCCGTATCACTTAAACAAGCGGAGAAATACCATGAATAAATTCAATTTATTGTTGACGGCCGCCGCAGTAGTTTTCAGCACTCCGGCTATGGCCCGGAATTCCGACGGCGGTTTCGTTGACGTCAACGTCATTACCGTTGAAGAAGCCAAAAATATGAATGATGATGCATACGTTATTCTTCAGGGATATATAACCGACCGCAACGGCGACGAAAAATATGTTTTTCAGGATAAAACCGGCAGCATTACCGTTGAAATCGACGATGACGACTGGGACGGCGTAGATGTCTCCCCGGCTGATTTGGTCGAAATTCAGGGCGAAATCGACAAAGGCTGGACGGCTGTCGAAATCGACGTTGACACCATCAGCAAGGTCGCCCCGCAAATGAAAAACAACGCCGCGGCAGCCAAATAATAAAAACGGCGGCACAACCCTTTAAATCCTGACCTTTGGGCCGGGATTTATTTTATCGGAACAGCAAATGAACAAATTCACCCTGACCATATTTACCGCGGCCGCTCTGGCCCTTACAGCCTACAGCCGCCTGCGGCCGCCGGCGGAAAAAACGGTTTACGCCGCCGTAACGCCCGTAAGCCGGCTGGCTGCCAAGGCTAACCGCAATCCCGTCACGCTGCAGGGGCATTTGATAAGCAAACTGGGGCCGGAAAAATACCTTTTCCGCGACCCCAGCGGCTCTGTTGCCGTTATCATTGAAAATGAAGATTGGAACGGGCTGTATATCCATCGCTCCGATAAAGTGCAGATTCACGGCGAACTGCGCAAAGCCTGGTTCTTTCCTCCCGCCGTCAATTCCGCTTTCATTCAAAAATTTCCGACAGAACGGCTCAGCCGACAGCAATACTGACAATAAATGCGGTCAGAATAAACAACATAAGTCCAAATCCGGCCAGAATAAGGATTTTCGATGAACCGGTCTCCCGCCGCAAATGCCAGTTTGCGGCAAAAATTCCCAGATAACTTACCAGATAGGCGCCGCTGGACAGATTGACAATGGAAGAAAAATCCATAAATATCGCCGCCAACAGAACAATGGCCGAAGTCAGAATATTGCCGTAGGTTCCCCTTTTCCAGAACTTTTTTTCATAAATCTTCGGCAAAACGCCCTGTTCGGCTAAAGAACGGGAAATGCGGAAAATACTGAAAAACGTGGCATTAATGCCGGAAACAAAAGCCATAACCGCCGCCACATAAATCAAACCGTAGCCCCATTTTCCCAACAGTTTGTCCGCGGCAACAGCCACTGCCGTATCGGCATTTTTCTCAAGATCGGCCGCCGGAATAAAATTCAGCACAACATGGGCCAAAGCCATATACAGAGCCATAACCGCCAAAATAGTAATATAAATTCCCAGCCGGATGGTTCGTTTCGGATGCTGCACGTCGGCCGCAGCATTGGTAATAACGCCGTAACCGGCATAAGCAAAGAACGTAACGCCGATAGCTCCCCAGAAAGACATCAGCGTCGGCTGCGGCAAAACATTGCTCAGCGTCAAATCGGCATTCCACATCGCCGCTCCGATTAAACTGCCGAGAATAAGAATTTTCAGCGTCACCAGTAAAATCTCTGCCCGGCCGACATCCCCCGCGCTCATCATATTCAGCAAAGCCAGCCCCACAATCAGCACGGCGGCAAACTCGTTGACGGTCATCCAGCTATAATCGGTTCCTTTCAGCAAAGCGGTAAAATAGATGCCGAACGACTTGGCCATCATGGAAATGGAAACTGCCGAGGTCAGCATATAAATCAAAGATAAAGTGCCTGAAACGCATTTACAGGAAAAGGCCCGGCGAAAATAGTCGGTCAGACCTCCGGCATCAGGATAACGCGCCGCCAGCTCCCCGTACGAATACCCTGAAAACAACGCCGCCGTCCCGGCTACGGCAAACGCGCCGTAAGTCCAATATCCGGCAGACATAATCACCTGCCCCAGCAACGCAAAAATACCCGCCCCGACCACCGAGCCGATTCCCAGCGCAATCACGCTCCAAAGTCCCATGTCATATTTTTCAGAACGGTTCGGCCAAAACTTTGTTTTAAAATTCATATCTCACTCCCAAATTAAAATCGACCGGAATTTCCACTTTGTCTCCCAGCAAGGTGGAAACTTTAACGTAGGAACTCAAATGCTCTGCCGGCTGAAACTTCATCCCCGCCCCGATTTCATACATTGTATCCGATATGTCCTCCTTCATCGTCACGCCGGCAACGTCGATTTTGCTGCGGCCATTAAATTCCTCCACCAGATTAAGTTCGACAAACACTTCGTTCCTGTCCCACACATATCCGGCGGAAGCGCCCAGACGCCCCTCCAGAGAAGTTGCTCCGCGGCCTTTTATCCGCGTATTATGCGATGTCCGGTGCTCCATATTGCCCAGACTTATATACTTCATCTTCAAATGCGGCTCGGCAAACCAGCCGCCGTCAAGCCGCCAGCGCTTTCCCGTTTCCGCCGCCAGGCTCCAGCCGTTTACCTTATATTTCCCGTCCACGTCGGCTCCGTGCGGCAGATAGCTTTTCAGCTTCTGGTCATGCCAGTAATAATTGGCCGTCACATCCACAAAATATTTGTTCCGTGTCATCAAAGACGAATAAATGCCCAGACTCATCGTATCCCCGTCGGCCCGCCCGCTGCGGTCAAACTTTTGCCGCGAGTCGGTAAATCCGGCGGTAACACCGGCCAGCCAATAGTCAAATTTCTGTTGCGGAAGTTTGAAATCATAACCGATTTGGGTAGTCGTCGTATTTACCCGGCTTCGGCTGGCATCTTTAAAATGCAGTTTCATTTCCCGCAGGCCGCCTTTAATCCACAAACCGTTGTCCCGGTAATAATGCAATTCGTCAAAACGGTTATTCATCGTCTCCATCTGAGCAATAAACACGGAATTTACGGCCGAGTAAGCATTCCGGCTTAAAACCGCCGTATCGGTTGACTGCGATGTACGCTCCAACACCCATTCGCCGCCTTCATGATGAAGATCGTAACGGTAGGCGCCGATATCCACCGCACCGCCCAGCAAATGAAACTCGGCATCGCCGCCGTTATCCTGCACAATATGAACCTTATCGGGAAAAACCTCCTCATAACTGCGGTCTGTCATCGCTATTCCGAAACTTCCGTGCCCGTTCTGAACCTCCAGCTCATCGCTGTGACTGGCCGCCACTTCGCTGTTAAGGTAAAATTTTCCTTCACCGTTTAATCTGCCTATGGTTAATTTGCTGTATTGATTATCGGCCACCAAATCAACTCTGGCTCCGGCAAGTTCCAAATCAGGAATTTCCGCGGCCCCCTGAACTTTCAACTCCCCGCCGGTCAGCCTGGTCGTTCCCGAAACCACGGAGCCCTCTTCCAGCAAAGTACTGCCGCCGGTTTGCGACAAATCGGAAATTTCCGCTCCGCCGCTGACAAGAAGGTTCCCGCCGTTCACCGTCATTCCCGCAAGAGAACTGTTTTCAAAGGCGATAACCCCTCCGTCATTCAGGACAATATTTTCTCCTCGCCCGCCGGAGGAAAAACTGAGACCGCCGCCGTTTACCGTGCCCTCCGACAAACGGCCGCCGTCCACAATTTGCGAACCGTCATACATAACCGAATTTTCGGCGGTGCCTTCAACCAGCTGATAACCGCCGTCAATAACGGCGCCGCGGCTGATACCGCCCGTCTCCACATATTGGCTG
>ULRE01020926.1_pt1 | contig 11844 bp, 12 predicted proteins | sample 1955141 | NCBI WGS metagenome assembly ULRE01 (sample SAMEA4835674, study PRJEB28245) | human gut metagenome | biome: gut microbiome; material: fecal sample | place: Denmark | collected 2008
GTGCAATAATATATAAATCAGTATATGTGTAATATTTTGCATTTGAATTGGAGGAAAAATCTTGAATCAGGTATTTAGATGGATAAAGATGCATCGATTGGCAACGCTGCTCATTTGTATATTCGTATTTGCATTTCCCCTTTTAATTGTACATATACTTTTTAGGGCATATTCATCTATTCCATGGTTTGAGGCAAAGTGGTCTGCTGGCGATGTACTTGCATACATCGCTGGATTTGAAGCACTCCTAGGTACAGTAATCTTGGGGTTGATTACCGTGACCCAAAGCGAGAAAGCAAATGAGGTTAATGAGCGACTGGCCAGGGAGAATAATCATCTCCAGAAAATTAGTATTCAGCCCCTACTACCCCTTCTGAAAGTAAAATCTCTTGAAATCGAAAATGCTGCGTTCGAGCGGCAGACTTCGCCCTCGAACGAGTCATGTGTATACATTTCTGCATCGGTAACGCAAAAGAAATATCAGCCTCACATTAAGGTATTTATAATTCAAAGCTCCTCCCCAAGTCAACAGTATCGTAAGACCGTAAATTTGACACTTGAAAATATATCCAGCACTCCTATAAGCCAAATAGCGGTTGATTATGTTGGCTTTTGCGGGTTTAACTACAAGAATCAGCACGTGGATAAGACCGCGTGCAAAGGAATTTCAGGACACAACACCATAAGCTGGATGATTCTTCCTTCGGAAAGCATTGATGTCTGTGTAGATATTCTCTATGACGATGAGAGATTTACAAATTTCTGGGAGTTTCGCAATTCAGATATGATTGGTTCATTTGATGTGTGCCTGTTTCTTACAAATAAGAGCATTTCCGGTGTAGAATACCGTGAGAAGATATTTCTCGATAACGCCGCAGATTTGAAAGATCACATCATGTACAAAGCCTACGAAGAAAATCATTCAGGCGAGGATATTACACCATGAAAATAATACCATCCCTTATGGAATAAAAGTAACTTCTAGGTTAAATTTAGCGAAATGGTCCAGATCTGATAATCATCCAGTGTAAAGATATGACGAATAGCAAAATTACCCTTGCCAAATTTCATTACAACAATAAAAGCACTTGACGATCACGAATATATGTTCTATAATGTAAACAAGCTGAATCATCATAACTAAATATACCCGTACTCAAATTGCGCGAGCGGAGACAATGATGTAACATCATGAGCTACTAAGCACCGTAAGAGGCTAATCTTCAGACAGGAGAACTCCTGCCTGTGTGGTTAGTGTCTTGCGGTGCTTTTGTTTTGCCCCAAATTGAGAGAATGAATATTGGCAGTGTGAAACCGTGCAGCTTGACAAGTGCATGTCTGCCAGAAAATGGGATACGACTTTGCGAGGATAAGAGCGAGGCAACGCTCCGGTGAGATTCCGGGGTAGGAACGACATTGGAACAGGGCGGCAAGATGGCGGTACATTTGCGAGAGGTAGGGTGCTGGCTTATAATATGCGTACCATCTGAAAACCAAACAGGAGGGATACATATGAAAATCACATATACGCTCGTCGGGGACTACTATCTTCCAAATCTGGCTGCACCGGAAAGCCCCAAGGCTGGCTGCTGGGGAATGCAGCGTTTCAACTATTTAAGAAAGCACCGAGAAGCACTTTACACCATAATGCTTATGGAAGGCACACTGAATCCACACCTGGAAGATGTTGATCGTCAGGCGCGGGAAATGGAGCAGCAGCTTATTTCTCAGCTGGCACAACAGGAGGGGATTACCGAGCAACTGAAAGCGGAAAATCAAATGAAATGGGTTGCCCGGATGAACAGCATTCGGAATCGGGTAGACGAAATTGTTTTGAGCGAACTGATTGATACCTAGAAAGAACATATAGCAAAACCGCCATGGTGCGTACTGATCCTGTCAGTCACACCGTGGCGGTTTTTGCCATTTTCCACAAAAATAATTCATTTTCAGAAATCATATTAAAAAACGGCTCGTCTCGATGGCTACTTAAGTGAGGGGGAAAAATATTTTGGGAAAACACCCTAACAAAACCTCATTTTTGCCGCGATAGGTGAAGGGGTAATATCTCACGGTGCTTCGTCGAATTTTAAAAAATCAATTATTCCCCGAAACATGTAAAAAATCGACCTGTTTCGTGGGCTCAATATATGAGGGGATTTGTGCAGACTTCATGAAATTGAGAAAACATTGAGAAACACCTTTCATTTTGCCCAGTCTGGATGCCTACCACATGAGAGGTATCCATGGTTCAAAAAATATTTTTTGCAAAACACCCTCACAAAACCCTGTTTTCCCGCGATAGGTGAAGGAGTATTGTCCCTCTCCATGTACCTTGACAAGTTCATAACCATTCATCTGATACATTCTCCCCCACCCGAGCCGGGAGGCCCTGCGCCATGACCATTTTATGCGAGCGACAACCACAGGCCTTCAATGCCGGTTTGCTACCGGTAAGGCGACGACGGTGGGGGCAGGACAATGATATCTATCTGTGGAGGGCAGAGGCTGTCCTGTAGTGTAACAAGCAGGGAACTTGTGTGCCGCAAGTTCCCCATCTTTGGGGAGAACCCCAATCCCCCGGCAAAGAAAATACAAGGAGCTGATTTATGAAGAAAGAAAATCGAATTGCGTTCTGGGTCACAGACCAGGAGAAAAAGAGAATTACAGTGCTATCCCAAAAATGCAGCTTAAGTATGAGTGAATATGTAAAGCAGCGAGCATTACCCAGACTGGGTTTGATATGGACGCGGATGTGTTCCTCGTAGGCGCTCCTAGTGGCAGTCTTGATGTTCATGGTGTAGCCTGCCAGCCACTCGTCCAGCCATTGAGAAACCTTCATTTTGGAGGGCTCTGCGTAGGTGCCGCTGTCCATTTCGGATACGATTTTGGACAGCGCCAGCCGAACCTCCTTCTGCGTCTTGCCATATACGGATTTGCGAATCAGCTTCCCGATTTTCGGATCATAGACCAGGCTGTACTTTCCCTCCCACCTGCCGTCTGCTCTTTTGCGAATGGTACCGCTGCCGTTTGCTTTCTTTGTTGCCATATTTCCTCACTTTCCGGATGCTTTTGGCAATTTCGGCCCATTCCTTTTACCGGGTTTATTATAACCTGGATTTTGAAAAATTGCAATTCTATCCACCGTACCCCTCCGATTGAGTTTGTCTGTCCAGCCATTGGAAGAACAGCTCCCGGCGCACCAGCAGACGCTTGTCCAGCTTCAGCGTAGGAAAGTCAAGTCTGTGGAAAAGCTGGTAGGCTTTTGCGCGGGAAATACCGAGAATGGCGGCAACCTCCGAGGCACCCAGAATCATGGGCAGTTCATCGGGAGAACGAACAGTAGTAATGTCCTTTTGACGCAAGCGCCTCACCGCCCTTCCCGATCTGCCCTGCGCCGGGCCTCTTTTTGAAGGGCCGATACAATGGCACTTTCAATTTGCTGCTGGGTGTAGCTCTTGGGGAAGAACCTGCAAATTTTCTCCATGGGAATTTTGAAATTCTCCCGTTGGTTGGGCTTGCGCTGGGACAAGATTTTGAAAATTCCATCCATATCCAGAAGTCCCGATTGAGACTGACGGCGCAGCTCCTTTGCCTGAGCGAGGGGGGCGTGCAATCTTCGGATTACATAGTGTATAGCAAGTCCTCCTGCTCCTGGCGGTTTAGGTAAGAGATTTCCACAGCGGGTGTTAGGGAAATCCGGCCATCGTCCACCAGCTTTAAAATGCCGGGGGTTAGGAAGGTCAGGCGGATGTAGCGCTGGACTTGGCGGCCACTTTCATCATCCGTAATTGCTTCTCTGGACTTGTGGCCAACTTGTCCACAAGCTATCCCTCGGTGGCTCAACTAAGTTTGATCCCCTCAAGCACTACAACTTCACGGTAGTGTTTGGGGGGGATTTTTCATTTTTCTCCCCGAATACATTAACTGTCCGTTTTATTGTACCATTGATTTTATATAATAGGGCCATACAAGGAAAGGAGATGGCTCAAAGTGGTATTCTACAGCATAAAAAGCAAGGAGAAAGTATTTCACCTCTCTCATTGCAAAATCCGTCAGCGGATGAAGAAAGAATATGAGCAGCATTTTGCGACCCCGGAAGAAGCTAGAGAGCATGGATATCGGTTGTGTAACTGCTGCTGCCCAATTGGTACCCGACTTCGCAAAGAGCAAGTTTCAGTCAATCAGTTCTGCCAGGAAAACGGAATATCCTGCCGGCTGGAAGATGGACAACTTCACATCCGCACGCCCCATAGCAAGTGGCGTATTATCATAAATGGCAAAGCGAAGAAACTCTTCCTTTATCACAAAAACAGCTTTGAAAAGCGGGAGCGGATACCCAGCATCGTTCCGGGCTTCCACTCCCAGGCCATTCGTTGTGATAACATAATAGGGTATCTCAAGTACATTGTAGAACACGACACATTCCGGCTTCAGGAACGAAAAATCGCAAAGAAAAAGAGACACGCATACCGCAACTTGCGATAGAACACTTGGAAGTATCAAAAGGGCCGCAGCACTACCCGCTTCAGCACGAACCAACTCTACTCCATTATGGACGATGTGTATGTATAAATACGAGGAGATGGTCACAAAGTCGGTCGCAGCAGTCCCAGCCTGTTTGGAACTATATGCACTTGGAAAGAATCAACCCCTTTTATTCGTATTATGCATACTTTGATGTCCCAGAGTTTTTTGCAGATCAGCTATTTATTCAGCATCAGGTTCGTGTACACTTCTCCGGCGAATATCAAAAAAAGGGAAAACAGTATGTCGTTGTTTTGTGCCGGGTGCGAAAAAAGGATGAGGAACGATTTCTGGAGGCGCTTCGCGAACTGCCCAGAAAAATGTTACTCCTGGACTATCCCAACTATCTGGAGGATTGCTCCGAATTGTGTGAGCTCATTGAGAAGCAGCGGCAAAGCACCCATTCTACATAGTAGGCTGGAGGGATTAACATGAATCAAATGGTACCAATCAGAAAACAAAGCAAGAAAGCGGAGAAAAGTATTACGCCCAGCAGCGTGGTTCCTGGAATGGTGTAAATCCCGTAAGCAGAAAGGTACCGAATGGGAAAACATACAGCCGGACAAAATCCAGGAAAGAAGCCCGTTCCCTGATTTCCTATGACGGAAAGGAACGGGCTGTTGGTGCATTTGCAGGCTGTTAAGCCATCAAGGAGGAGAATATGCCAATGATCGTCATGGTATTTGAAATAGACCAGGTTCTATACGATAAGGTCAAGGATGTCCTTGCACCCCAGGGACTTACCTTATCCGATGCCATAATGCTGCTTTTCAAGAAAACAGCGGAGTTAGGTAGGCTTCTGTTCTCTTTTACAGAGGCAGAACTGGAGGCAGCAAAACAGAACAACAGCGTCCGACTGGTTTCTGAGTATGTGGAGGAGGATGCCTGATGACCCGGAAATACAGGTAATCGGACATTGAACCAAAACAGAGCTGGGGTAGAGATTTTTGACTGATTGCATTGCTATGATCGATAAGCTGGCTGCTGCTCAGAGGCAGGGTGAACGATACCAATGATCTCTATTTGCCTGTGTTCCATGCCATAATGTGCGATGTTGCGTTAAGCCCAGATGTCGGATATTGGCGACATCTGGGTTTTATGTGCATCTTCTTTGGATTCTGGTAATTGAAAAAACACTCCACCTCTGCTATATTGTAATGTATAAAAGAGGAAGCGAAAAGTGGCTACACAATGATGAAAATTGGGAAGAAACGTACTTCATCAAGGAGAAAAACTATATAGTAGATAACCCACATGAGATAGTTTAGGAGAGATAGAGAATGGTCATAATAAAGAGAGAATCTACAATCAGGGCATTTTCCCTGATAATGGTACTGACCATATTGATCAGCACACTGCCCTTTGCTGCTCCAGCAACTACAGAAAAAACGGATGTTCCTGGCAAGATCTACGAGTTCGATAAGGATAGCCATTATGAGTTTGCTGACAGCGAAAGGTACTCTGATGCCAGTGAGAGCAATACATATGGTAGCTTTTCTGTAAGCGGCAATATTGCCAGTGTAGACAGCAAAAATGGTGTCCCTTCATATGAGGTAGCAGATGGCAATCTGAGATTCTTTTACAACTATACTGACACGATTCTGAATGCAGATCTGGATTCTTGGCACCTAGTGGAGGACAAAAGCAAGAAGGTCAATGACCTGACCCTTGCATCCAATATTATGAAGGGCGCAATTATTCTCCAAACTTCCAAAGACAGAGCGAATTGGGTCAATGTCGGCACGACCACTAATGCCTTTGCAGAAACCCCTGTTCGTACAGATGCAATCTATAGCACTACTGATGTGCAGTTGATTAATGGCTGCTTCTACCGGGTCATTGTAGTGTACGAGCTGCGGATCAGAACGGAGCAGAGCAACTTCCTGTTCATCAACACCGATAAGTATGAAAACAAGAAGTGTGCAGAAGTGTATGAGTTTTATGCCTATACCAACAGCGGCGAAAGCACTGTAACAGATCCCAATCAGACCTACAGCCTTGGCTCCAGAGTTCGGGTAAAGAACTTTGATGGTTATTCCGGCGAAGAAGCCATCGATAAGGATGATCCACATTATGGCTGGAATTTGGGCAATTTCTTTGTGAGTGGCTATACGGATGAAATTGCTGAATCCGATGGAAATGTGGTGTTCCTGAAAAATGTGGGCGATAAAGTTACCTTATGGTTCAACCTGGGACAGAACATCAACGCTTTGAAAGGTAAGGATAATCTGTCAATCACAGCGGACACCGAAGGATATGACCAGTATTTCGAAACACCCAGAATGAACTTTGGGCTCGGCGTCTTGATCATCCGCTACACAGACCATAACAATGTTCAGAGCGAGCCTACGATCTACACAAATTATCTGGAGGCCAATGCAACGGTCGGTACCGATACCAAGGTACAGCTTTTTGAAGAAGGCGATTATGAGGTGGCACTTGATTATCAGATTACTGATGATCAGTTGATTGACCAAATTAGTCATTACCGGATTTTCTTTAAATTCTCTGTTCGTAATGGGACCTGTATGGTGTACCCCTTTGATGTAGCAACCGGCAGCGAATTGACCAACAGTTCCATGACGGAGAATGGCTTCCGCCTGGATTTGGCAAAATCCCGTTATTTGAAAGTCAACATCAAGCGTGAAGTGCTGAAGGATAGCGCCGACGGATTGGTAGAGGATACTCGTTTCAATGGCCCTGCCAAAGATGGTGCTCAGTATACCGATGAAGGTATCTACACCATCACCGCGACTAATGAATATACCGGGCAGTTCACGGTAAAGAAGATTTATGTAGGCACTAACAATGTGCTGAGAGCGCATATGACTACAGGATTGTCTATCCCTGAGATCAACAACCTTGTTGCACAGGGTGCTACGATTTCTGATGACGGCACCATTCAGCTTGCAAGCATTACACCGGCAACGGAAGCAACCGAGCCAATGGATGTAACCAATGCTCCTACTGATAAGCCTGCCGATAGTGAAACGCAAGCACTGGGGGATGATACACCGGGAGAAACGGAAACACCGCCCTTTGACCTGCTTGTTGTGGTGGCGGTAATCGCAATTGTCTGCGCTGCTGCGGTTGCAATCATTGTACGCAAAAAGCGCAATATAGATCAGCCTGCGGAGGTTGCTTTGGAGGAACCTGAAGGAGGTGCAGAAGAATGAGGCGATTGATTGCACTGATTCTTAGTTTCGCGTTGTTGCTTTCTGGTTGCGCACCGGCACAAACGATTCAGGAATCCAAAGGGGATACAACTGCTCCCAGCACGGAGATACCTACCGAAACCACTGTCTTAAAGGAAGAAATCCCAGAGTACAATTCCCTGGATGATCAAGAACTGCTGTGTCATGTTGAGGATGCAATTTATACCGAGTTGGTTCAGACACTTGATCCAGAGATGTTCTATGTTGAGAGTGTTGCTACAACATATGTTTCTAAGGAATATCTTGAGGAGCTTGAGTATAACTCGCAGGCAAACATATTTTTTGGGTATTCTCTTGCAGATCTGAATACACAATTCCAAGGTAAACGATATGTGTTTACCTTGAATGAATGTGGACAGACATGCGTGCAGGAACTGGTGGAAGTCGAGGATGAAACATACGACAGAATTGTCAAGAATATAGCAATTGGCAGCGGAGTAATTCTTGTTTGCGTAACAGTAGCGATTATTACAAAGAATCCGGCTGCCACCGCTACTGCAGGCAAAACTGTAAAGATGATTTTCACAGCATCGTCCATGGGCGCAAAGGCAGGAACTATTATGGCACTGCAATCTGCCGGAATTGGTGGTACTGCAGCAGCCATCATGGAAGCCGTTCGAACCGGGGATATGGAAATGGTCATGGAGGCGGGACTTGTTGGAGCAAGTGAGGGCTTTCAATTCGGTGCCATTTTCGGAACAGTTAAAGGAATTGCGGATGGCATCAGAATCATAGGAAACAGCAGATTCTTTCCTAACGGTTCTGAGCAGGCACTTAAATATCCTGAAGGTGTTGAGTTCACGAAGGCAGCAGACGGTTCACTATTTCCGCGGTTTGAAAAATGGGCAAAGGCGACAGCCAGATTTGATCCGCCTTCGCTTGATACAGCACTTAACCATACAGGATTGAGTGGCAATTATTATTGGGATGCTAAGTTAGCAAATGCAAAATGTGGATTTAGCAAGACACCTGCTGGTTATGTATGGCACCATGTAGAAGATATGCAGACAATGATTCTTATTCCCCAGGATCTTCATTCTGTGGCAATGGGCGGCATGGCGCACACCGGAGGGGCATCTCTAATTAAGGCATTGCTAGGACTTTCGTGAGGGTGAGTAATTTGGTTAGTGACAATGAATTGATTGATTATTTGGATCGGTGCGGAGTAAAGGACCGCAGCTATCGTGATTTTGTTCTGAGGTTCAATACTGATGAATATATCTTCACATTATGTACAACCAGTGGCTTTGACTATGCTGTTAGTCATTTCTTTGATAAGTCTGATAAGAAAGGGTATGGCCTTATTGCAACAAATGAGGCTCTCAGAACAGGACTAGGGCATCAACTGGCTATTGGCTTAATCGAGGGTGACGATGTGGTCTGCTTAGATCCAAAAACCGGGCGAATCAGTATATGGATGATTCAGACAGGGAATGGAGAACAACTTGTTGTTGCTGAGTCGTTTGATGATTTTATCAGGTCTTGTTGTGAAAAAAAGGAACAATCAAATGGAAGATAAGAAAAAAAGAATTGATTTGAAACAAATCAGCCTGAAACAAATGGCTGATGCGGCTGGCAAAGTCGCGGCAGATGCAGCCAAGAATGTTGGAAAAGCAGCTGTTGCTGTAGCGGACAAAGCAAAAACTGTTGCCGCAGAATCCCAGCAGGCAATTCTCAATGCCGTTGATCAGAATGGTAATGGAGAAATCGACATCGAAGATGTTATCATCATGGGATTGAAAGTACCCGGCATTCGCATTAACAGAGCGAATTTCCTTCAGAGCGAACTGCAGAAGAACTACCCGCAGGAAGTGATTGATGATGCGATTGCTCATAATCCGCTTCATGCAAAAATTCCGCAGGAGGCAATTGACAGAATTGCTGACGAAGTAATCAAGTATGAGAGAGCTTGTGTGTCTGGTATCTCTGCTGCGTTGGGCGCGCCCGGTGGCATTGTAATGGCAGCAACCATTCCTGCAGACATTGCCCAGTATTATGGATATATGCTTCGCGCCACTCAGAAGCTGTTGTATCTGTATGGGTTCCCTGAGATTGATACAGAAGAAAAGGGGCAGAAATTTGACTCTGAGACGATGAACATCCTGATTATCTGCATGGGTGTCATGTATGGAGCCGCAGGTGCAAATAATGCGTTGAAGGCAATGGCAAAAGCTCTGGCAGCTGGCGTTGAAAAGCAGCTGCTAAAGAAGGCTCTTACGAAGGGAACGATTTACCCGATTGTAAAGAGCGTGGCAAAATGGTTCGGCGTAAAGATGACAAAGGAAGTCTTTGCTGGTTTCTTCAAAAAAGCGATCCCTGTGGTGGGTGGTGTAATTGGCGGCGGCATTACATTCATTACTTTTAAGCCATGCTGCGATAAGCTCAAGGTATCTCTGCAGAATACGATGCTTAGTAATCCTGACTACCAGCCTTCTGCAGAAGAAGATGACCTCATTATTGTTGATTCCGAACTGGAAGAAGACGCAGAAAATGAGGCAGTAGAACTTTAGTATAAGGATTAACACCCCCGGGGCTAGTGCCGCTTCTCTATTCCCAATTGTGCACAGTTCAAGCAGCTCTCATCGATGATTCGTTGCACTCGCAGTTAATTGTCCGAAAGCATAAGGAGAAGATTCGCGTGAAATTCAAAATTGGAGATCGTGTGAGGATTATCGACAATGGTATTATTGGTGAGGTGATTGACACCACTACCCAGAGAAGCACTGGAAAACTCTTTTATCTGATTGAAACGATGGATGAAATGGTTATCGATGATCCAAGAGCTTACAATGCTCCGTATCCAATCTTCACCTGTTCTCCTGATGAGATTGATCTGATTGATAAAACACAAAATGGAAATTGATCGAGTCTTTCATATACCACAGTCATTTTTTGTAGGGTCATTCAATGCGCCGATGCCAGAAGCCGTGCATATTGATATGCAGAATGGAGGCGGGAAACGTGTGGTACATCATTATTGCGATTATTTTCGTTCCACTTTACGTTATCGGGAAATTACTGGATGATTATAAGTAGAAGTGCCACTGGCAGATAAGATGAACCCCACAAATTGAAAATGCACACCACCTGCTAAATGGGGTGCAACTGAAACCTGTGGTATCATTATTAGGGTTCTTTGCCAATCCCGCACCGGCTTTGGTGCGGGATTTCTTTTGCTTTCTGGGGAAATGGATGAATTTCATGTCCCAAAAGTTGGCGCTTTTTCTGCCAATTTTACTTTGACCGTAACCGTGACCATAACGCGAAAATTTTGCGGTCAGAAGCCGACGGTTACACGCCTTATACGTAATGGACAAATTTCGTCATCCGCTTGGTGCTTTCCTTCTTCATGCCTGGTGTAGCGTGGGCATAGGTGGACAGTGTAGAAAAGGCTGTAGGGGAATTAATATGCTCCCCACAGTGTAGTCTCGAATTTTTGTTCTTTCGAGTGTCTACTCTATGGGGAGTATATCACGCCGAACAGCTCTGGCAGCCGACGCACTCGGAGGCACGGCGCTCCAGCAGTGCATAGTGGGAGCGGAGAGGATCCGGGACCGTGGGCTGCATGACCGTCAGGTCGTAGAATTTGTTGACCATGGCAATGTCGATATTCATGGGACGGGTCTTATGAATTGATTATAACGCAGCTTCCCGGTTTTGCAATGCCGTCTCAAAATACGGTTGCATTGTCCTATTGGAAAACGCGCAATTTATTTCCGCATGAAGTCGATTGCCTTCTCCAGCACCGGGTCTCTGCCGGCAAGGATATCCTCCGGTGTCGATTCCATGGGGATATCCGGCCGGATGCCGCATCCCAGGAATTCCGTTCCGTCCAGCAGCCGGTAGCCTACGGAACAGATGCGAGCACCGCCGCCGCAGCGCAGGCGCAGGAGCATGGGTGTACCCGTAGTGCCGCAGGTCGGCGTTCCGATCACTGTTGCCCGGCGATTGCTGCGCAGCATCGCCAGGAAATCCTCAGCTGCGGAAACCGTCCTCCGTGAGGTCAATACGGCGCAGGGCCCCGTGAAAAGGGCCTGCTGCCCTTCCCTGCCGAACCGGTCCTGATAGCTTTCCGTATATGTTCCCGCCATTTGTCTGCGGC
>ULRE01042956.1_pt1 | contig 11825 bp, 8 predicted proteins | sample 1955141 | NCBI WGS metagenome assembly ULRE01 (sample SAMEA4835674, study PRJEB28245) | human gut metagenome | biome: gut microbiome; material: fecal sample | place: Denmark | collected 2008
AAGTATGAACAAAAATGTGTGAAGTAATTTTAGGCATAGTCATTGAAAAGCACCGCCCGAAAAATTCATCTCAATGAAATGAAAAAACCATCGTAATGACTTTCTGAAATCATCACAATGGTTTGAAAACTTATTTTCCGCCTCCCGGCAAGGTGAGGTCGAAGTCGTTGCAGCGGTACACCTCTGTGTAGAGCCAGCGCTTGATGCGTTCAAAATCGGCCGCCTCATCCAATCCCTCTCCCCGCACCATCAGATGCAGGGCTATCGGCTGGCAATCTTTCTGATAAGGTGGTTGCACATAAGGGCTGTTCTCCCAAAGCACAAAACCGTTACGACGGTAGAAACCGATTCTCCGTTGCGCCAGTTCTTCTACAGGCAACTCTACCTCGAGCACCAGCGGAGCGGTATATTGCTGTGCCAACAAGCCGAGCACCTCGCTGCCGATGCCCTTGCCACGCACCTCGGGCACGGTGGCAAAATGTTCCACATACACAAAGTCGGGGCCCTGCCAGCAGGTGACGAATCCCACAAAAGCGCCTTCCTGATTCAAGGCATAGGTAATAAAGAAAGGATTTTCGTCGGTCACCCGGCGCTGGTCTTCCCGGCTGCGTCTTTCCTCGGGCGGAAAGGCTGTCCCAAACAAATGCTCCACCTGGGCATACTCCGCATCTCCGGTCTTAATCTTTTTCAGTTCAATCATAGCATCAAAATTTATTTGCCGGCAAATGTAAGAAAACAAAAGCTCAGAAACAAATATTCGTTTTTTTGTTTTCGCCGCATAAAAACATGCCGCCGAAAAAAGTTATCTTTGCAGGAGTAACCAAAAACAAATCGGTAAAACAAGAATCCGGAAATCATGACTGAAAGCATCATTTTTTTATTCATCGGTATTTTGGGAGGCTTTGCCGCGGGATGGCTCCTCCAGAAAAGCAGAAACGGGGGCATGCTGGTGCAAATAGCTGCCAAGGATAGTGAACTGGAGCGCGAACGCCAGCTGTATCAGCTGGAACAGGAGCGGAGCAAGCAGCGCGAACGCGAACTGGAACAGCGGCTCACCCAAATGAATGAGGAAAACAAGGAACTGCGCTCGGCACGGGCCGTTTCGGAAAAGGAAATAGAACTGCTCCGGCGACAGATTGCGCTGGAGGAAGAGGCCGGAAAGGAGCGCCTGAAGGAACAGATGGATCTGGTAAGACAGCAGATGCAGAATGCCACCCAGGAGATGCTCAAGCAGCGGTCGAACGAACTGTCGGAGCACAACCAGTCACAGATGAGCGCCCTGCTCACCCCACTCAAACAGTCTATCTCCGAAATGAAACAGACGATGGAGAGCAACCGCGATGTGCACAACCGCAACACGGCCTCGCTCGAGAAAGCCATCGAGGAAATGATGAAACGCACAGTGGACATCGGTAAGGAGGCCGACAAGCTGGCTCACGCCCTGCGCAACGAGAGCAAGACGCAGGGTAACTGGGGCGAGCTGATTCTGGACGACCTGCTCTGCGGACAGGGCCTGAAAGAGGGGCTGCACTACGAGAAACAGGTGACGCTGCGCGACGGACAGGGACGGGCTCTCCGCAATGAGGAGTCGGGCAAGAAGATGATTCCCGACACCATTCTGCACTATCCCGACGGCAAGGACGCGGTGATCGACTCCAAAGTGTCGCTGACAGCCTTTGTGGACTATCAGAACGCGGAGACCGACGAGGAACGGAACGAGGCCCTGAAACGACATGTGCAGAGTGTGAAGCAGCATGTCAGCGAACTGGCACGCAAGGACTACAGCGCCTACATCAAACCGCCGCGCCAGTCGCTCAACTACGTCATCATGTTCGTACCCAACGAATCGGCCCTGCAGCTGGCCCTGCAAAGTGAACCGGCTCTGTGGCACGATGCCTTCGAGAAAGGGGTGTTCATCACCAGCGAACAGAATCTGATGGCAGCCCTGCGCATGATCCAGATTGCCTGGACCCAGGTGCAGCAGGCACGCAACCAGGAGGCCATATTCGACACGGCGCGCATGTTGCTGGACCGCGTGTCGGACTTCATCAAATTCTTTGATGAGATGGGACAGAAGCTGCAGGAAGCGCACAACTGTTATATCAAATCGGCCAACAAGTTGCGCGACGGCAAGCAGAGCGTTGTGGGAGGCGCCAACAAACTGATCCGCCTGGGAGCCAAGACAAGCAGCAACAAGACACTGCCCGAAACCAACGAAAGCGGCATCCCTTCACAATCGGAAAACGCCGCTTATCTGACCGACAAATCATAAACCTGCCGATACAACAACGCCCGGACCGTGCTTTTCTGCAACCGTCCGGGCGAATTTATAACTCTTATCTACATGCGATGTATCAATCGTCCATTCTCAGGAAATTGCCCTGAGCATCAAACTCTACAGAGAGGTCGTTCTTCAATTCCACCTCATAGCCACCTTTTCTGTAACGCTCGATTTTCTCAACACCCACATTCGGGAAATTCTGCTTGAGATAATTCTTGATGGCAGTCGGGATCAAGGCAGCCGGCACGGCATTCAACTTGCAGTCCACTTCGGTCCATTCTCCCTTGCTGTTGAATTCCACCTGAGTGCCATCCTCAAAAATCACTTCGTAAGTGGCAGCTTCCAGAAAATCCTTGTCGATCTTGATATAGGAAAGCTTTGCCTTCGGGAAATTCTTCTGAATGACAGTACGTGCTGCCTGAGGCAACTGGTTTACATCGCGGGTTATCACATCTTTAGCCATTGCTTGAACTGACAAACCAATCATCATCACCAATAAAAAAAACAGTTTCTTCATAATCGTAAATTTTTAGATTTCTATTTTCAGTTTATTTAATCGTCCATTCTCTTGAAATTGCCTTCTGTATCAAAAATCACTTCCAGGCCATTGCCCAACTCCACTTCAATATTGCGGGAAGTGCGCTTGACTTTCTCTACCGAGTCGGTTGCAAAGTTCTGATTGAGATACAGCTTCACGGCATCGGGCAAAAACCGTACCGGTACGGCCGTTCTTTTGCATTCCACCTCTTTCCATTCGCCGTCGGAATCAAACTCCAGCTCATCGCCGTTGGTCAGCACCACTTTGTATTCTGTGGAAAACAGTTCGCGGTCAATCTTGATGTACGAGATGTGATGCTGCGAAAAGTTACTCTGAACAAACTGTCGGGCGGGTTCCGGAAGCTGGGCCACATCGCGGGTCACCACATCATCCCTACACGACGTCAGCAGCAAAGTGCCGGGCAATAATAAATATAGAAATAAGCGTTTCATATCTTTCTCCTTTCTTCGTTGGTTATTTTTGATACGACAAAGGAAAACATGAAAATAGGAATCATTTAGGAATTTGCATCGGTTTTCTCGATATTTACAATCTTTAACTTAAACACGTGCATTCCCTCATAATTATAAATCAAAGGAAGGTGATAGAAGTCGGCTATCGACTTGACCAGAGCCAGACCAAGGCCGGTGGACTCGGAAGTCTTGCTGCGGTCATGATAGAATCTGCGGAAAATCATTTCGGAATCGAGAGGGGTGTCTCCGCTGTTTTTCACCATCAGCCACTCACGGGTCAGCAGCACTTCTACCTTTCCGCCCGACGGAGTGTGCACCATAGCGTTCTTGAGCAGATTATTGACCAGCACATGCGCCAGCGATTCATTGATCAGAACCGGCTGCGCACCGCTGCACTCAAAATGCGTGTCGATATGCTTCGACTCATAAATGTCGTTCATAATCTCCAGTATGTCGGCAATCATCTGCGAAAGGTCTACCGGAACGGAGTCAATGAACTGTCCGTTGTTGATGCGCGAAAGCAGAAGCAGGGACTTGTTGAGTTGCACCACCCGATTCAGGGCCGTAAACATGTCTCCTACATATTCCAGCTGTTTTTCGGTAACTCCTTCCGATTCGGCCAGCAACTCCAGCTTGCCGCGAATGATGGCCAGCGGAGTCTGCAACTCGTGCGACGCATTCTCCGTGAACTGTTTCTGCTCCCGATAGACCGACTCGGCCCGGTGGGCCATATCCAGCGCGGCATCGTTCAGGATGCGGAATTCGCGGATGGCGGTATCGTTTTCCAAATCGGGCACCGGCTTTCCGGGCGTCATCTCCTGCAACCAAAGCACCAGACGGTGCAGCGGACGGAACACCCGCTTGAGCGAAGCATATACTCCCAGTGTGGTGCACAGCAGCAGCACGACATACAGCACGACCAGAGCCCACCAGATGGCCCGGATCAGGTCATCGCGTTCCAGCGTGGAACTCATCAGCGTGAGTTCATAGTAAGTTCCGTCGGCCGTGCGGAAACAGCTTTTCATCACGCGCACGGGCTCAAACTCATTCTCGGTCTGTATGTATACCGACGAGTCGAAATAGGTTTCCCGATAGTTTTCCGCCTCTTCTTCGGTTATGGGACGGAACTGGTAGCGCTGCATGATGGAATCGTTGCTGTGAAGCAGCTCTGGATTGTGCAGCACTTTTCCGATCAGAATCTCACGCGTGTTGTTCAACGCATCATCGGTTTCATCCATCACTTCGTAAAGCACCAGGAAATAGAACACCGTGCCCCACAGAGCCAGAAAGAACAGGACAATCAGGAAAATCACCCGATTGGTGTATCGCAATAAATTCATAGGCGCTCTATACGATTAGTTTATATCCGAACCCGTACACGGCCTTGATTTCGGGAACAGCGCCGGCCTGCTTCATCTTCTTACGCAGATTCTTTACCTGCGAATACAGGAAATCCAGACTGTCCGCCTGGTCTATATGGTCGCCCCAAACCGATTCGGCCAAGGAAGTCTTGTTGATCAGACGGTTCGGATTGGATACAAAATAATACAGCAGATCAAACTCCTTCCGGTTCAGCTGTATCTCCGTATCGCCCACCATCACCTGTCTTTTGTCGGGATAAACCACCAGATTCTCCAGAATGATGCTGGTATCGCCGTGTGCGTTCTTGCGGCGCAGCAACGATTTGATGCGGGCATGCAGCTCGGCCAAATGAAACGGTTTGGCCAGATAGTCGTCGGCTCCCATGTCCAGACCCTTGATTTTATCATCCACCGAATCCTTTGCCGACAGGATGATCACACGCTCCTGCTTGCGCAAACGCTTCAGAGCGGAAAGAATTCCCAGCCCGCTTCCGCCCGGCAACATGATATCCAGCAACACACAATCATAGTCATACTCCTGCACTTTGGTCAGAGCAGTTTGATAATCGGACGCGCACTCCACGATATATTTTTCTTTTTCCAAAGATTCGCGCACCATATCGCGCAGGCCATCTTCGTCCTCCACTACCAGAATTTTCATAAGCGTTTCTGTTTTTACATCAGTCCGTCCACCTGGAGATCTTCGCGCTTGCGATAGCCCGAACTGGTCATCAGAGCAATCAGCTCGCCCTGCCCGTCAGTCACGCGCACTTCTATAAAAGGTACTTTTCCGTGGTTCATCACCTCGCGGGCCTCGGCATACAGTTCTCCGGGATGAGCGGGTTTCAAGAAAGTGATTCCGGCATTCAGCGACAAAGTCAGCTTTCCCCGACTGTTGGCGGCTACTCCGAAAGCCATGTCTGCCAAGGCAAAAATCACTCCTCCGTGACAGATTCCTCCCAAATTCAGGTGACACGGCTTTACGGTCATGCGCACCCGGCCATAGCCTTCGCGGGCCTCAACCACCTCTGAACCCAACATTCTTTCAAACTCATCGCAATCGAACAAATCTTTCAGTGTACTCATAAATCTATTTTTCTAATGATTGGATAAAGTTAGTAAAAAGTGATGGATTAAGAAGAGTTTGAAATGATAAAAAAGAAAAAACCGAAATCACGAACAACCTGTCTGATTATTGCGTATCTTCGCTTTCAGTAAAAAAAAGTACCATTATGATCAGTATAAAAATAGAAATAAAAAGCTGGAAAAAAATCCTGTTGTTCTGCCTGGTTCTCGGAGTAATCGCAGCAGGAGCCTATTGGACCACCCGCTGGGTGATTCCGACACATGATTTTGAAATAACCGACGATCTGGGAGGAAATATCTTCCCCTCGGCCATTCTGTCTACGGCCACAACCGATGCCATGATCATCAAACCGACCCTAAAAAACTATCTTGGAAATCCGAAATCGGGCCTGGCCCTGAAAATCAACTCCCCGTCGGAAAACTGCAGAATTCAGGTTACCGTTGCCGAAACGCCTTTTTACCGCACCTCGGTCTCGGAATTCGTACTTCCGGAAAAAGGTACCGAATATACCGTCTATCCGGACATCATCTGGAACTATGAAAAGCTGCGCAACAACGAACAGGCCACACCAATCAACGTAGTGATGCAAGTCAGCGCCAACAATAAGGACTGGGGACAGCATATCAAGACCTTTTCCATGCGCAGCATCAATGAATGCCTGTTGGGCTATCTCGGAAAAGACAACAAATATCACACGACTTATGAGTTCTTTGCCGCTTATGTGAACGAAGAGAATCCTCTCATCGACGAGGTGCTCCGCGAGGCCCTGAACACCAAAATCGTGAACCGCTTTCTGGGATACCAAAGCAAACAGCCCACTTATGTGGACAAACAGGTGTATGCACTCTGGAACGTGCTTCAGAAAAGGAACTTCAGATACAGTTCCATTTCTTACAGCAGTCTGTCGAGCAACGTCGTATTCTCCCAACGGGTGCGCACCTTTGAGGATGCCCTCAAGTCCTCACAAATAAACTGTGTGGACGGAAGTGTCCTCTTCGCCTCACTGCTGCGGGCCATCAATATCGACCCGGTGCTGGTTCGCATTCCCGGCCACATGTTTGTAGGATACTACACCGACAAAGGACACAAGGAAATCAATTTTCTGGAAACAACCATGATAGGTGATGTGGACATGGACGAATTCTTCCCCGAAGAGAAACTCGACTCCACAATGGTGGGAAAGAGCCAAAACGAAGTGTCACGCATTGCTTTTGAGAAATCCAAGGAGTATGCCAACAAGAAATATCAGAGTTATGAGAAACTGTTCGGCACCGACAACAAGAATTACATGTTTCTTGAAATTTCCCGCAACATAAGAAAATCCATTCAGTCTATCGGCAAATAAGGAACTGCACAAAGCCGCAGCCGAGGCCATGGCCTACATAAAATAACCGCATCAAAACTCACGTATGAGTTCTGATGCGGTTATTTTTATTGGAATTCAGTGTGGTTCCATTAAGGAACAAACACTTTCATCTTGTTGACAATATAGATTCCTGACTTCAGAAGAACAGGACGTGTACCGACTACCTTTCCACCAAAGACCTGCGTACCGGCAACAGTATGGATCGTTACCATCTGAGGTTCGTCGGACAACAGATACAATCCTCCGCGTACCACGCGTACCTGAATGTCCTTTGTCTGCGGAGTCACTGTTTCCAGTCCTGTTGTTTCTCCATTGGATTCAATCTCATCATAAGGAATCTCTGACAGAGTAAAACGGCTGATTGTTCCGCTACCCCAGTTAGAAGGATCACGCCAGTCAACCAGAACGCCCAAAGAAACCGTTGCCGGTTCCGAGAGTTGGAACGCCACTTTTCCGTTGGCAATGTCGTCATACACCAGAGCCTCATCCAGATGATCAACGTCAGGAAGTCCTTCTCCCTTATTGACCACCAGATAAGAAGTCAGGAACTTATAATATGGACCAAAGTCTACAGAGAACTGATAGAAGCCGGCCGGAAGTTCTATGGTCTGGTATACCTTATGGTTTGGAATCTCCTGAGCGAATCCTCTACCGGCTTCGACCACCATATTATAATTATATTCCTTATCGGTTACATGGAAACCGGTTGGAACACTACCTTGAGCGATATTCTCCAATATCCATCCCGACTTGTCGGTTTCTGTTTCCAGTTCATAATTCTGATACTGTGCAATCGGATCCGTATAGAACGGAGTTTCTGCATGCAGGAACGGAGCTCTGTAATTAGTCAAGTACTGGTCTGAAATATCTTCCACCTGACGCTCGTTGAAATTCAGCCAGAAAATGCCCTTGGCGCTGCTCCAGGCATCACCATCCGGTCCGAATCCTTCACGGCGACCGGTATTTCCGTTTCCAGACAAATCCTGCACATCTCCAGAGTTCTGATTGAACGGAGAATACAATACCAGACCAGCTTCCTTAGCTTCGGACACTGTAGCCGCAATCTCTCCCACTTCCGGACGTGCCTCCTGGTCCGGCCAGATCGGTGCATTGGCATATTGGCGGATCTGATCTACGGTAAGTGCTTTCTTCCAAACCTGAAGTTCATCAATCACGCCATAGAAAGGAGCTGAGGAACCTCCCAAAATAAAGTTGTCGCCAAAAGCTATTTTTGCAGTAGGCAAATTCTGACTCTGGCCGACCTGCTTGCCGTCGCGATAGAAAGACACACTGCCATACTGGAAGGTAACGGCATAATGATGCCATGAACCCGACAGCATATATCCCGCAGGCGACTGCACATGACCATCGGCAGTATACAGATGCATGGATCCGTCCGCCTCGGTATACATCAGGAAGTCCTTCTCCGTATTTCCGATTCCATTACCCTTAATCTGCAAAGTATTCGGATACATCCACCAGCCGATGGTGAACGATTCGGACTCAGTCATCGGAGACTGATAGACCACACGCGCCTGATCGCCATAGAAACGCAGTCCCTGTTTTCCGTCTGCATTACAAATAGTCAGCGCCTTCACCTTGGTGAGCTTGTCGCTTCCCATAGCATTGGAAGTAGACAGAGTGATGTCGTAGATACCCGTTTCCTTGGCCACGAAAGAAGTATTCTGGCCATGTACCAGCAAGCGGTAGTCGCCATTAACAAGCTCCCACTGCCACTGATTCGGTGAGTATTCGGTACGGTCTTCCAAAAAGACCTTCTCGCCTTTCACCACAATATCCGGAGCCACGGCAAAGGCAGTCTTCGGAGCTGAAGACATTGCTGTAACCTCCATGGAATAGGTATCGGAACCCTGCGGATTGGTCACCTTGAGCGTTACGGTATATTTACCTTCCTTCGGGAAAGAAACCGATGCCTGACGTGTATAAATCTTCTCCGGAGAGCAACCCGGAATAGACCATTCATAAGTATTCACGGCCAGATCCTGCTTTGGAGTAAACACCACACGGTCGGTAGCCGGCACTTCCGTTTCGGAAGCAGCGAAAGTAGCATCCGGCTGCGGCATAGGCAATACCTGAATCTTACGGGTAGCCTGGTTTTGGTTACCGGCAGCATCAAATACCGTCAGGGTCACTTCCTGCTCACCGGCCTTATCGAATACCAGTTTGGCTTCCGGCAGACTGAAATCAGCAGCCTGTGCCCCTGCTGTGGTCCACTGCCAGCGCACGGCACCCGGAGCATCAGTACTCTTGGCCACCACTTCCTGCCCTACATAAACCTGCGGCAGAGAGAAGTCGAAATCGGCCTTAATGGCATTCTGTTCCAAAGCCAGGGTTGCATCTTCGAGCGGAATCGTAGAACCCTTTGAAACGCGGGCATGGTGTCCACCGGCCGAATCAAACAGGTAAACCACATTATCCTGAACATAGCTGTCCATCTTGTAGTATGCCAACAATCCGGTCTGGAATTCAGGGCGGGCAAAGGATATATGCATACAATCCTGAATCTGCTGCTGTGTACGTGCCGTGCTCCAGATGCGCAGTTCGTCCATGCGGCCGTTCATCAGATTATTATTGGAGCCGAAGACCATGTCGCCGAATCCGCCGATTCCGACTGCCTGGTTATTCGTCAGCGTTGCAGCTTCCTTGCCGTCAATATAAACTGTCAAGCGGTTGCCGTTGATGACGAGTGCCACGTGCTGCCAAGTGTTCACTTTGAGCGAACCAGCCGATGTACTTACCCGAGAATTGATAGTCCAGCCGGCAGTGATGTTCTTGTCGGCACTGCTATGGAACAGGAATTTGCCCCATCCCGGACCGATTTGCTGGTTATAGTTGGACAAGGATGTAGGCTTCAGCCAAAATTCCATAGTCAGGGTATTGTATTTGCTGTCAAATACATCGGGCACGGTGAAAGAAGAATTCAGGAAATTGCGCACCTTGTTGGCAGCGGCTGTGGCAGCCTCCGGTGCTACTGTTACCGGAATGCGGGATGATTCCACCTCCTTGCCGTTCAGCTGATAAAGAGCCACCAGACTGAGTGCTCCGTTCTTCTGTTCTTCTGTCAAGGAAGACAAGTCATATTGTTTTTGGTTTCCGTTGAGTGAAGCCACAAGAGAACCATCGGCATAAAGACGATATCCCTGAAGCGCATAACCCGACGGTGAAGGCTGATCCCAAGTGAGGACATTGCTTTCGGCCATCACATTGCGCGGGGCATTAAACGATTCTCCTCCCACAATGACAGAAACGATGGTCTTACCTCCCTGATTCTCAATCTTCACGCCATCGGCCGGCAGTTCGGCCTTCGTTTCGATTCCGTAGGCATCGAATTCATAGTCAATCACCGACAAGGCATTGACATGTCCCTCGCCCACAGCTGATTTCTTGGAATCGATCACGAAGAAATATTTAAGAGGCTTGCGCAAGTCGTAGCCAGTGGTGAGGGCTGTCAGATCGTAACCCAGTTCCATCGGCTCGTCGTGCAACTTACCGTCGGCCCAGCGTCCCAGCATCGGTGTCTCGGCATCGGGATAAATATTGTCATCAAGCTTCATTCCGTTGCCGGCAAACTTGAAGTACTCCATTGCCACAGACTTCTCGGGCTCGGTAGCAGACGTATCGGATGAAACTCCGGCCACGAGTGAAATCTCACTGCGCTTGCTGAAATCAACAGATACCTTCATGGTGCGCAAAGGACGATAGTCCGGAGTGACATAATACACCTCCGGATTCCAGTAACCCACGCCATACATATCCGGGTTACCGTTGCCATCGGTACCGAGGCACACGGCAGTCTTGTAAGGACAATAAATCAATCCGTTGCCATCCCAGGTCGGTCCCCAGGAATTTGCCACGATCCAGGCACCCACTTCGTCCTTATCCTTCTCACCGGCTACTCCATTGCCATCGAGGTCAAACTCGATGCGGTCGTCGTAACCTACGACAGCCATCTCATGGTCAATCTGTACTCCCCAGCTCGCCACATAGCCGTCGCCCACAACTCCCAGTGAGCGGTTGGTTTCGGTATCGGGCACCGTAGAGGTACTGTATCCCTGCACGAAGCCGATTGCGATGGTACATACTCCACCGGCATCAAACGAATTATCGCCCTGGTGGTTCCAAAGCCACTGCTTCACGGCCTCGCGTCCTTCCTCCGTGCGCACATTCTGCGGGAACATGGCAGCACGCTCAATACGGTTGAACATGGCGGCATACCACTTGTCGTAGCCCTGCATCCATCCGTAGTCATTGCTGTACCAGTTCTGGTCCGAACCGAAATCCTTGGAGAATGTACGTCCGCCGTAAGTAACAGCATCGGGCACTCCATGATCCTTCAGTACCGAAGGATAGTCGGTGTTCTGATAATAATGCAACCAGTTGTAATGGGTAGGATATTGGTTCTTCTCGACGCTGGCATCGAGCCGGCGGGCCGCGTTCATCTCATAAGTGAACATATAGGCAATGCGCGCCGCAGCCGTGCAGGAAGCATGCTCCTGCTGAAATATTGGCGGGAAATAAATACGCTCGGCGTTGTTCACACGTAGAGGGCGCTGTGCAGCCGTACTCTTCACGCCTGACCGACCATCCTGTCGGACCCATCTCAGGCCTTCATAAGGATTAAATGACTGGACGGGCGGCAACGGCTCCACACCGATTCTCACGGAGTCTGCAACTGCGGCCCGGGCTCCCACCGGAAGG
>ULRE01002691.1_pt1 | contig 11728 bp, 9 predicted proteins | sample 1955141 | NCBI WGS metagenome assembly ULRE01 (sample SAMEA4835674, study PRJEB28245) | human gut metagenome | biome: gut microbiome; material: fecal sample | place: Denmark | collected 2008
TTTGATGAATCCGACCTGCCTGCATATTTCATCGCAGACCTTGATTTTTCTCTGTTCGTACAGCTTTTTCCGATTGTCTACAAGGTTATTTCCGTGAGAATCTATCGACACTATCAGCGGTCCGAAACTCTGTATTTTACAGCTCCATAGAGTTTCCGGCATTCCGAGGTCGCGCCATTCAGAACCGGTTATACTCACTACGGAAACTGCGCCTATCACCGCATTTCCTGCCGGGAAAATACAATGCACTGCCCCATATTCGCGGCAGGCACGGACTGTATTTTCGCTCATTCCGCCTTTTCCGATTATGACCCTGACGCCTGTCTGCTTAACAAATTCATATTCGAATTTCTCCATTCTCATACTGGTGGTCGGTCCGACGGACACCATTTCAAATCCATTTTCCGTTTCACGGACGATAGGACCGGCATGGAATATCGCACCATCAGCGACATCTACGGGAAGCTGCATTTTTTCCTCCACGACACGCCGGTGAGCGACGTCCCGGCAAGTGGTCATGCTTCCGCTCAGGTAGAACATATCGCCGATATGGAGCGCTGAAATGTCCTCCGCAGTCACTGGCGTTATAAGATGCCTGATACCGTCAATTATTTCAGTCATAAGTTCACCCCCGAATGAGAAGTTACGGTGTAGTTCAGTTTGCTGTCAAAGATTATGTGCCCTCTGCGGTGGCTCCAGCAGCCGACGTTCACGCCTACCCCGATGACCGACGGGTGACGTGCGGAGTTCTCTACATTTACGCCCATCACCGAGTATCTTCCGCCAAGCCCCTGCGGGCCTATTCCCAGACGGTTTATTCCGTCCTCAAGCAAGCGTTCAAGTTTTTTGGCGTTTTCATTTGGATTATGCGAACCGATATCACGCATAAGCGCCTTTTTTGACAGAAGCGCCGCTGTTTCCGCAGAAGTCCCCACACCCACTCCCACAAGCAGCGGAGGGCAGGCGTTGATCCCATAGCTTGTCATAGTATCAAGTACGAATCTGACTACTCCCTCGTACCCCTCGCCGGGCATAAGAACAGTCGCCCTGCCAGGGAGAGTGCAGCCTCCGCCGGCCATGTATGTGAATATTTCGCAGCGGTCGGAACCGGGAACAATATCCCATAATATCGTCGGAATACCATTTCCGGTGTTTGTCCCGGTGTTGTATTCAGCAAAGGTCTCAACGCAGTTATGCCTCAGCGGAGCAGTTTTTGTCGCACGAAGCACGGCTTCCCGGAGTATGTCGGATAATTCGTCTATCAGACTGAAATTAGTTCCGCAGCGCACCCAGAACTGTATCGCCCCGGTATCCTGGCAGCACGGACGATCCAATTCCTTTGCAAGCCGAAGATTTTCAAACATAGTGTCATATATCAGCCGTGCGGGCTGACTATCCTCTTTCTGGCGCAGCTCCGACAGTTTTACCAGGACATCGTCAGGCAGTATTTTTGCATTGTGCGATATAAAACCTGCCATCAGCCGAATCATGATTTCAGCGTTCTCTGACTTCATATTGCCCTCCAAATCATATATTGTATCCAAAACATGATTATATTATATCAGCAAAAGCCGTAAAAGTCAAGCGATTTATTCATAGTGAGTAAGCATATTGGTCATGCTTCTTTCAATATGGCTGTGCATAAGCCCGGCAGATTTTTCACTGTCATGGGATTCCAGTGCGTAAAGTATTTCACGGTGTTCTGCAAGGGAGGTACAGGCATATTCAGCTGTCGAAGCCGTGCTTCCGAGCGAAAGTCCGTTCCACATTTCCATGAGGATATGGTACATTCTGTCATTGCCGGACGCTTTCCATATCTGCTGATGGAAAGCAAGATTGAGCCGGCTGTATTCTCCGTATCTGAGTTCTTCAAGGCATTTTTCGGCTTCATCAAACGCTTTTCTTATATTTGAAACGTCCGCTCCGGCAGCAAGACGCGCTGATTCCGATTCCAACAGCGCTCTCACACCGTAATGATCACGAATGTACTTCTTGGTCACGCCGAGGACTACTGCGCCTCGGTTCTGGCGAAGCTGTATAAGTCCGTCACGCTCCAGTTTGGCGAATGCGTCCCGTACGGGTGTAGCTGATACGCCCAGAAGCCTTGCGGTGCCGTCAATAGTGATTATCTCTCCCTCACTGAACTGCCGTGACAGGATAGCCTTGCGGAGTTCGGAAGTCGCCTGTTCTTTTGCTGTGGGAAGTTTTATCGGACTCAGCATTTTTCGTTCTCCTTTCTGCGTGAATCAATCACAAGCTCAGCCAGCTCGTTAAAATAAATCCTGAGACGCTTTTTTCTTGCAGCGCCCTGTTCGCCCAATATTTCTGAAAGCAGCGCCGCCTGATGTTCTGCGTCGTCAAGGGAACAGGCATAGGCAATGTAGTATTCCGTACCTCTGGACAGCAGCTTTTTCAGATACGGGTTGCCGCACATATCGGAAACAGCGTAATGAAACCGGACAGGCTGCAACATATCAGCCTGCGGAATGCCATTATGCATAGCCATTATTTCAGCGTCGCAGAGAATACCGAATATCTCACGGATATCATCATCAGAAAGCTCAGCTGCTACCATATGCCGTGTAGAAAGCCGTCTGGCAAGTCCATGGTTTTCGAGAATATTCAGAGCCTCTCTCACCGGGATACGAGAGGTTTTAAGCTGCGCAGCGAGAGTTTCCTGCGTAAGCGTTTCGCCGCCCGGAATACATCCCGAGAGTATCTCCTCCGCAAGCTGACGTGCTATGTATTCACTTGTGCGGCTGTGGGTTATTTCGTTCATACAAACCTCTCGATACTATAATGTATTTTTTATTATAGCACATTTTCACGATTTTGCATAGGCTGCGGAATATATGTTAATTTTGATAAAAGACATTCTGAAAAAGCATATTTATTTGGTAAAATTCACTTGACAATCGGCTGAAAAGATGATATAAATAAACCAAAGAGCTTCTTCGGAAAATATCCGGAGATGGAATAACAAACAGGAGGTACTGCAATTATGATGGGAAGACTCAGAGCGATGCGTGAGCCGCTCAAATATGTACAGGGCAGAGACGCCCTGCTTAAATTCCACGAGGAAATGGGATACATGGGAAAGCGCTGGCTATTCGTATGCTCAAACAGTGGCTACAAAGCCTGTCATGATAAGATAGAAAAGAGCTTTGAAGGTCTTGACGACTACAGACGTTACGAGGTATTCGGCGGAATATCCAGCAACGGCGAAATAAATAAGATGAAGGCTATCGTAGAGCAGGACAACATTGATACGGTAGTAGCCGTAGGCGGCGGCAGCGCCGTTGATACAGCAAAGGCTACCGCATACTACAGCGGAAAGCACATTGTAATCGTACCTACCGTTGCTGCAACAGACGCTCCCTGCACCGGACTGTCCGTAATTTACAACGACGACCACAGCTTTGATAAATACCTGTTCTACCCGACCAATCCCGACGCAGTAATGGTTGATACGACAGTTATCGCAAACGCGCCTGTAAAGTTCCTTATCGCAGGAATGGGCGACGCCCTCGGCACTTACTTTGAGGGACGTGCTTCTATCCGCACGGAGTCCGCAAGCCTTGAGGGTACGGGTATCACAAGGGCCGGTCAGGCTCTTGCACGTCTTTGCTACGACACGCTTCGTGAATACGGCAAGCAGGCTATTGAGGCCTGCAAGGTACACGCCGTTACTCCGGCGCTTGAAAATATCGTTGAGGCTAACGTTTACCTTTCGGGCGTCGGTGCGGATAACGTGAACTGTGCGGCTGCTCACTCGTTCTACAACGGCGTTACCTCCCTCGGAATAAAGCACGCAGATCACGGCTGCTGCGTTGCACTCGGCACGCTTGTACAGCTTGTACTGGAGGGCGCTTCCAAGGAGGAATTCAAGGAGGTTCAGGACTTCTGCCTTGAGGTCGGTCTTCCCGTAACGCTTGAGGAAATCGGCGTTACAACTCCTGAACAGGTTAAGACTATTTCCGAAAATGCTTGTATCCCCGGCGAAACTATCCACAACCTCGCAGGCGACGTTCAGCCCGTTGAGCTGTACGACGCTATTATGCAGGCTGACGCTATGGGTAAGATTGCACTCGGCAAATAATCAGCCTAAATGATTTTGTTTATGATATGGAATAATGAGTTGTAGGTTTTTCATGCCACGATTTATCTCCATCATAACAGGACACCAATCAAGATACAAAATGTGCATCTCGATTGGTGTCCGTTTTCTTTATCCGAAAGTCCTTAGTTAGTGGGATTTGTCAACACAATTTAACGAAAGCAGGCTCTGCGATGACTGAAAACGGTCATGGCAGAGCCGTTTCTAGTTTTACCTTTATACCATTTAACGAAAAGTCGTAAGGGTGTGCATTTTCGGCAAAGGGGTGTGCGCTTTTGTTAATTATCCCTAAAATTAACAAAAGGTCACAAGACTTGCTCATTAAAATTTGAGCAGTCCTATGGCTCTGTTATTTTATTCCTCCACTCTAACCTTAGTGCCATTGTAGAATACAAAGGTTATCTCGCTGTTCCTGTGGACGATTGCTTTCTCTACCATCACAGTCCAAATTGTGTCGTTCCACTCACTCAATACGGTCGGATGTTTTTTCAGGGTTCGTATGTAAAGTGCCATCGCCTTATCTTTTTGACCGCAGAGAGTACGAAGGTTTTGCAGGCGTTCCAGTTCTGCAGCCGATGTTTCGTACCGTTTAGTAAGTGCTTCATACTTTTCCAAGTAAGCTTCCTGCGACTGTGCGGTGGTGGCATTTTCCTTAACAGCCTCCTTGACAAGTTCGGCAACAATCTGCGTTTCCTCAAGCTGACGCTCAATATCAGCGTCAAGCGACTTGAAATCGGTCAGCTTTTTACGCATCAGTTCGCAGTCCTCGATGATTTGTTTTTTGTTTCCCATCATCTGGTTATAGGCTTTTATGAAAAGCTGCTGTATGGTTTCCGTATCCACAGTTGGCGTCAGACAGCGTTCACCGCCTTTGAATTTATTGTTGCACTGCCAAACGGTGCGACGGCAGCGGTCGGTGGAATGCCAGACCTTTGAGCCGAAGAATCCGCCGCAGTCCTCGCAAACCAGCTTTGCAGAGAGCACGCTCTTTCCGCTGTATACATTTCCGAGTTCTTTTCGTCTGGCAAATTCAGCTTGAACATGATCCCACTCGTCCGGTTCAATAATGGCGGGGGTGGCTGCCCTCAACATAATACTGTGGCACCTCGCCTTCATTTGGCTTTGTTTTCTTTTGCAGAAAATCTACTGTAAAAGACTTTTGGAGAAGTGCGTCACCCTTGTATTTTCCATTTGTCAGAATACTGGTAACTGTGGTTTTGCTCCACTTTGCCTTACCGCTTGGTGACGGAATACTCAAATCCTCAAGATACCTGCAAATTCCTGCCTGGGTTTTGCTGTCAAGAAATAATCTGTAAATCAGCCGAACAACGGAGGCTTCTTCCTCGACAATGGCAGGGCGTCCGTCCTCGCCCTTTTTATAACCGAGGAAATGCTTATATGGCTGATAGATTTTGCTCTTGTCAAATGGCTGCGCTAAGCCCTTTATAACGGTGGGCAACATTTCGCGGACAGCGTTGCCATTGACTTCTTGCGCAGTTCTCGTTGAAGAGGATCTCAAGGCTTGATCTACTGCGGTTTCGCAAGATAAATAAAATTTCCGGCGTTGGTTATCCAGCGCCGGATTTTTATTAAATATGCGAGTTGCTTATTTCTGCTGCATTCTCTGTTTCCTGCGGAGAAGCTGAGGTGTGTCTTCTCCTAATGCGCCCTTGTCGAAAAACATTATGGGAAGTGAATTGAGCATTAATTCTCCAAAATAATTCTCATATAGATTTGACTGGTTCATTTTATCCAAAGTTTCCATGCGTTTTGTATCGGGGTCAGCTTCCAGCTCGTTGTATCTTTGGTTAGCTTTCCAAGCCTGATCAATGAGTGCCTGCGCGGTGTCATCGTTCCAGTCTTCATCTCTCAGCAGGCGCGATTCGTCCATGGTGCTGATCGCCTTCTTGACATTGTTGAGTCTTGTGATGACTGCGGATATTTCCTGTTCGGTCAGCAAGTCTTTGAGAGCGTATTTTATCATTTCCGGATCCACGGCATTTATCCTTTCAGCGAATGCCCTGTCCAGGAAAGGCAGTTCCATTTCGCCTGTTTCGATATTGTATGCGTTTCTGTTGTTTCCCATTCCGCTGAGAAAAGCTCCGCTTTCATTCAGTCCAAACGCGCCGTCATTATCTATTCCCTGCAGCTCTGAGAGCTCGCCCTGTTCATTTTTTGAGACAAGGAAATTTCCGCCGTGTCTGTCTATCTGTCCACAAATATTGTCAAATACCTGCAGACTGCAAAGATCTCTCTGAAAGCTTCCGGTGGAGTTGAGCAGAACATCAGGCCGTTCTTTTGTGCTTGAAAAAATGAGTGTTTTTTTGCCTTTTTTTTCTTCGGCGGTTAAGTCATTTCCTGACATCTGCCCCCTTGCCTGTTCCATCAGATTTCCTCGTATGGTTGCACCGGTGGCTTCGTCGTATATTTCGGCTGTTTCTGATTTTGCAACGAGGTTGCCAACTCCAAGCAATGCTGCCATACGGCTTGTAGCGACGTTTCGTCTTGTCATGTTGACCTTTTCGCTGCCTTCGCCTATTTTCAGGCGCTCCATAACAGTATCGGTCGTAATATGTGCCGACGGTACCCTGTCGTTTATAAAATGTATGGCGATCACGCCATCCGGAGACAGCCCTCTTAATCTTGACTCTATTGCTTGGTCTGTATCGCCGTTTTCTCCCTGAGCTAAAGGTCTGTTAGCCCATCGACGTATAATCATTTTATCTTGATCAGTCAGTTTCGGGAATCGTTGGAGCATGTTTTCTACGATCTTCGCGGAATCATTATCCTTCGACATATCGAATTCATCTTCAGGCTTGAAGTAATGCGTGTCTGATATCTGTATCGGCGTACCGTCCGCGCCCTTTACGGAAGCGTTTCCCGCTGTAATTCTGTACACCTCGGACGCCTGACCTCCGGTTGCCTTGCCGATTTCCGAAAAGTTACTTACGGTCAGGTGAATAGTGCGGCTCTGATTAAGCAGCTGGTTCCAGTCCTTCTGGCGCTGCTCTTCGGGTGAAAGCGCGCAGAAATCCGTCCTTACCGCGCCCAGTGCGAGCAGGTCTGCGCTGGCTTTTTCCTGGATATGCAGCACGATATTCTTGCGCGCGATACCGGCTTCAGTCCTGGGTGAGCGTGCGGTATACGCATTGCAGGCGCTTATAAGTTCGCGGTATTTGCCGTCCATTTCACTAAGCATTTTATGGTTTTCGGTAGGATTATCGGTGAAATGCACGCTCATCGCGTTGTTGATAGCTTTAAGGCTGTTGACAACTTTATTATATAAGCTGGAATTCCAGACAGGTACGCCGCCTTTCTGGCTGCGACGAAGATCCGTGTAGAGATCTTTGAGGCTGTCACGCGCCATTGCAGGGGATTGCTGCATGTTTGCCATAGCTCTTGCATTTTCGGCCTGCGGCGCCATCATCTGACCGGCATTCTGGTTGCCCATGCTTGACGCAAGCGCTATCATTTCCGGCTGATCAGCTGTCTGGGCCTGCGGTGCGGGACCGCTGTCCTGTTTCTTTTTGCTGCTTCTGAAAAAATCAAAAAAACCCATCTTAAATTCTCCAATACTCAATTTTTGGTGGATATAAAGTCGATATATCTGAATTATATCATATTTTCCTAAAAAATGCAATATCGAAATTGACTGTAAATAAAAGTGCTATAAAAATCCGGCAATGGAGGTCATCGCCGGATTTTGGTTTTAAAGTCCTTGTTCTTTTAATTTATGCACCATCTGCACATAGAATTCCCGCACATCGAACCCCGGGATATCCTCGCGGTTGAGGTCTATCACGTCCGCATGGGTGATACCGCGCTTGCCGGTGGGGTGAAGCACTGTGAAATTCTCGCCCCATGGCGCGGAAGTCAGAGCGACCAGGCCGTCGTTGTCGCCGTCGTACTTCTTGACGATAGGGTAGGAGAAGTTCAGCGGAAAGCGCCCGGACCTCGAACAACGCGCGTGTGAGCCAACGCTCTGATACAGCACACCCGGCATGTCGGGTGCGATTTTGTTGAATTGCTCACAGCGCGTGTTTGTCAGGTCCGTGACTGCCGCAAGAAAATCCGGTTCGTTATCGCCAAGCCGCATGAATGCGGAATTATACACCTTTTCGATGGTGCGGACAAATCGCTCCGGCGCGGTATTGAGCAGGTATTCCGCGAAAAGGCAGCCGTGGTGCGGGGTGTTTATCGTCGTGAGAGAAGCCACATACTTGTCGCAGCCCAGCTGGGAAATCGCGTAGCGCGCGTCAAGCCCGCCCTTGGAATGCGCGATTATGTTGACTTTTTCGCAGCCGGTGCGCTTTACGAGTGACTTTATCCTTTCCGCAAGCTGAGCGGCGCTGTTTTCAACGGAAGCCGCAGACTCCTGCTCGCCGTAGAATATTTCGGCGCCGTTAGCTTCCAGCTCCGCGGGAATGCGCCCCCAGTAATTCAGCAGACGGCTGTCGCGGAAGAACACCCCGTGCACGAACATCAGCGGGTATTTCGTTCGGCAGAGCTGGTCGTCGCGGCGTTCCTTGTTGATAAGCGCCTTCTGGCATTCTATTTCGCATTCGTGACGTACCTTGCGGTAGATGAGCGCCAGAACAACCAGGTTTGCGGGAGTCACCATTCCGAGGGCGATGCCCCATGCGCGGTACTTTACGCCAAGCTGCACTGAGGTACAATACACCCGGATTATGCCGTTCCAGAACACGATAAGTTCCGCGAGAAACAGCACAACCCCGTATTCTATCGAAGGCGCGGGGGGAATTCTGCCGGTGAGCGCAGCCCACAGTACCACAATATCTATAACAAGACAGACGACGCCTGTTATAAAGAATGCATGTATCTGGCCGGCGCCGTCGCCAAGCACTCTCAGCCGCAGCGTTGGGTAGCTTTTTAGCGACGGATAGAAGCTGAATATCACCAGATATATCAGGAACAGCGTATAAACAATGATATGCACAGGTACAGGCGCGTTTTCCAGCCACATCAGCAGGGGGCTTGATATTCCCGCGATTATCAGCAGGTAATTTACCAGCATGACGACTGCGTCGGTGCGGGCGCCAAGGTGCTTGCGCAGCCATTTCGTGAAACTGCCGGCGATGCGCTCGACGCTGTCCGCAAAGCCCATCAGCGCCGCGATAAGCCTCATGCTTCCTCCTCCGGAATGCCGAAAACGGTACGCAGCAGCGCCTTTCCGCTTTCTGTGCGGAATATTTTTCGGTACGCCGAGATGACAGCGCTCATGGAAGCGCCGTCCTCAAAGAGGTTCACCACGAAATCAGCTTCAATAAGTATCTGCAGGTCCCTGCCCTCAATGACGTCGTAGGTGTGGTGGTGCGCAATCATATAGCATATGCGTTCGATGTCCTGCGGTGTGAATTCAAGCTCCGCGAGTATCTTTTCCGCTTCCGGGGGACCCAGGCGCTCCTGCAGTTTTCCTCCGCATTCACCGTACTGCGCTTCTGCTGGCTTTATGCCGATATCGTGGACCAGCGCGGCGCATTCGAGCACAAAAAGTTCGTGTTCCGGCAGGTTTTCTCGCAGACCGATGTAACGCGAAAACGCATGAACTTTTACAAAATGCTGAATTCGCTTCGGGTCGCCCTGAAAGTACTGTATCATCTTTTCCGTAAGCTTCTGTACCATTTTATTACCTCGTTATAATTTCATTTCATAGCCGTATTCCGTCAGTTTTCCGGGAATTCCGTCAACATGCTCGATATGAGCGCCAGCCGCTTTTAAACAGCCACAGCGTATGTAGAATTTTTCTGCAGGCACATTGCTGTCTACCACAAGCATCCTGAGGTATTCAAACCCTGCTTTTCTGGCAACATCGCCTGCGTATTCGAGGCACTTTTCGCCAAGATGGCGATGCTGATAATTCGGATCGACGCCCAGACGCATTATCACTGCTGCGGTAGCTTCCGGCTGCTGCCAGGTAACGCCGTCGGTTTCAGTACACCTGTCAATTGCGAATGCAGCTGCGATATTGTCGCCGTCGCACACGACCCAGAGCCGTTTGAGTTCAATATCTCCCGGGAGTGTGTTCCACGGATAATCTTCGTTCCAGAGAAATATGCCTGCTGTTTGCATTCCCTTATAAATACGCGTGTAGACTTCTTTCAGCTGAGGCAGGTCAGATCGAATGGCAATTCTAAGTTCCATGAACTTCCTCCTGATGATGTGCTTTTCTTAAGGCAATACCGCATAATTATTGTCGTGCGATTGCGCAGTCAGTTTTGCCAATATTACGCTTCGCTTATTGGCAAAACTCGATTTTTCGTCAGATTGTACAATGAGAAGTTGTTGACGGAAGCGTTAGCGTATTCAAGTCAACAACTATCGACGCAAGGCTGGTCTGTCGGTCAACCCTTCCGGCACTTCGTGCCACCTCCCCCACCGGGGGAGACACGCCTTGCTAGGACGAATTGTGCAAGATGCAAGCGAGCGTGCGGCAAAGGCGTTAGCCGTTAATTGTGAGGTGTTGCCTTAATTGCTATTGTACCACAGTTTTTTGAATAATTCAACATAAAATGTTAAAAATACAGCAGAAAGAAGGTGCATAGCATGGAAAAAAGCGTTCACACGTCATTGCCGCCGGAACTGCCGATAGACAAGTCGCTTGCGGTGAATATCGAGCGCCTGAAAGCGTTCACCGGAGGCTCCAGCGACGTGATAATCAAGGACGGAATGCTGTGCGGCAGAAGTATCGCGGTGATAACCTGCGAGGGAATGTCCGACACCGATACGCTGGCGCAGCTGATATACAGCAAGCTGAATAACGTCGATAACAAGGAACAGCTCCCACCGGAAGAGGTGATGTCCCGGCTGTTTGAAAGATACCTCATCGCCGCAGAACAGCTTGAAATAGCCAATCTCGGCGACCTGACGCTAAAAATGCAGAGCGGCTTTGCGATAATCCTGGTGGACGGCTGCGCACGCGGCATAGCGATAGGGATTCAGGGCTACGCAGCGCGGGGCGTGGACGAGCCTTCAAGCCAGCTAAACGTCAGGGGCAGCCGCGAGGGATTCGTAGAAGTAATACGCAAGAACATGGCGCTGATACGGCGCCGTATAAAGTCCCCGACGCTGGTGTTCGAAATGCAGGTCATTGGTGAACGCAGCAACACGGATATCTGTCTGTGCTACCTGAGCGATAAGGTTTCTCCGGCGCTGCTGGAGGACGTAAAGCGCCGCATCAGGGAAATAAAACTCAACACGATACTTGAAAGCGGCTATATCCAGCCGTTTTTTGAGGGAAGCGGAGGGTGGTCCTTTTCTGAGTGCGGCACCTGCGAGCGTCCGGACAGCTTTGCAGCGAAGCTTTATGAGGGCAGGGTGGGCATTCTCGTTGACGGGACCCCGTTCGCGCTGACTGTTCCGTATCTTTTCATTGAGAACTTCCAGACGATGGACGACTACACCCAGAAGCCGTTTTACGCGCTATTTATTCGAATTCTGCGGTTGTCCGCATATTTCATAACGCTGTTCCTGCCGGGGGCTTATGTTGCGGTGGCAGCGTACTCGCCGGAAATGCTGCCGTCGGCGCTGATACTGAATTTAGCGGCGGCTGAGCAGACTGCGCCGTATTCCCTTATGGCAGAATGCCTGCTG
>ULRE01055916.1_pt1 | contig 11611 bp, 11 predicted proteins | sample 1955141 | NCBI WGS metagenome assembly ULRE01 (sample SAMEA4835674, study PRJEB28245) | human gut metagenome | biome: gut microbiome; material: fecal sample | place: Denmark | collected 2008
TATTCTCGCGCGGTAGATTGGTGGTCACGGATAATGAGATACTCCGTCAGATCAACAGCAGGAATTTCGTGGCACATCTTTAAGGACATCAGTTTGTTGTTATCTGCATTGCTATTTAGTTGTCAATGAACTGAATGGAATTACATCAACTAAAAAAGCCCCTAAACCTTTGTTTAGGTTTCTCACATAGAGATTTAATACTTTATAAGCCGAATTTTACTTCCTATCCGATAGAGCTTCATCAATGTTAACAAGTCATTTTCCTGATATCGATTAACTGTTTGACACATAATGAGAAGTTTCAAATTTGATTACATTCCTATTATACAGTGAATCAGTCCCCTCTTTTATTAAATGTCATTGTGAAACAAATAATATAGAAAATATTGACTTTTCCTCGATAAAGTGATATAATAAATGTTAGAATTATGAAGTTGGGCACAGAATGCATGTCCAAATCAGCTTTTTATTTGATTATTATGGTGTAAACCAGTTTGAATTCAGTAGTAAAAACACAATGATACGCCAGAAGGTACAATCAAGATATAGAAATAGACTTTTGGTATCTTTACAAGATTGTTACAAACAGCAACGTTTGGAATATACTGAAGCAATAGTCGGAGATTTGTTTTTTGACTTCGAAAGTGAGAGGTATGTCAATGCAGAATAAGAACAATCGAATTTGCCCTTGGTGTGGTGAAAAGCTGATTTTGGTAGGAAAAGCATTAGATGCATCATATAACGATTGGGAGTTTGGCCAAAAGTTTACAAATTCAAGTAATTGTAGAGATGCTTTCGAAAAGGACGATCTATGGTCTGTTGGTATGTCAATGTTTTGTGAAAAATGTGGCGTAGAAATACGACTGCAAAAGAATCCCGTAGTCTATATTAAAATTACATTGTTTCTAGCAGTTATAGTTATGTTTTTAGGCTTTTTGACAATATTCTTAACACATTCTTGGCTTGGAGTAATAATCGTTCTTGGGGTTTTATTTTTTGCGGTAGTTGTTTTAGTTGCTATGATATTTTGGTTGTTATTCATTAAAAAGTGGCGCAGTAATTTTATTTATTATTTTCAAAATGCAAAAGAGGTTATAAAGCCCGATGTGAAATTAAAAATTGCATTAGTAGAAAGACATAAAATGGATAAATCTTTATATCCAACCAATATCTTCATGACGCCGCGCAATCAAAGTAATTTATGGCTGGAATTGATGAGTATTAAAAAATGCGATACCTTTTATGAAGCGCTTTTTAGAATATGTAAATCATCTAGCTCTTCCAAAGAAAAAATACACTTACATACGGATTTAAAATTGTATTTTGAAGGTAAGTATGTAGGGAATGCCAAAGTTGTTAAAGTATTTGACCGTTAAGATTAGTTAAGAGCTTAACGGTTACCCAACAATTATTTTTACTGATGTTGCCCCAAAATTCGAAAATGTGAAGTGGGATTTCATCACATATAGTCTCCATTTAAACTACATATCCGATTCAACAGATATATGTGAAGACAATATAAGTGATCCTCATAAGCAGATTACCTACTATTTTTTGTCTAAAATATATAACGGTTTTGCATAAGATAGCTTCCTTGTAATATGTAACAAGTAACTGCCAATGTACATAGTTAATCCATTTTTTTGGAATTGTTAGTTTATGGGAAGGGGTGGTAATATGAAAAAGAATGTTATCTCACTATTTGTATCTATTTTACTTGCTGTAATAATCTATGCTTTGATCACATTTGAAGTATATATTTTTCATTTGTTGATATCCCAGTTACATTCATTTTGCCATCTATTAATTGCTATAATAATCAATATGACAACACAAATTACTATTATTTCACTTTTGTCTACAATTGCCATTAAAAAATTTGGATTAACTATAAAGTTTGCTTGGATTTCAACCATAATTCTTTTTCTTCTTTTTAATGTATATACATTTCCATCATTTTATTTGTTGCTGTTCACTGGTGGCGGGGAAATGTTTGGAAAGAAGTTTTCTATCCCTAAGTCTGATTCCTCGTTTCTGATAACCAGTGAAATATCTGTAATTGTTCTTTTGGCTTTTGTTTTTGAAAAACACAAAAACAAATTAAAATGATAAGGTATATTTCTTATATGAAAAGAATAATCTCGGTAATACTGACAATAGCCATGTTTCTTGGCATAAGCATAGAGACCTTCGCAGCATACGGCGGAGAAAAATTCCGTGCGTATCAGAGCGAAAATTGCACAATAACCTACAGCATAGCCAACGAATGGAGCGGAAATCAGCAGATCTCCGTGTCCATCACCAATGATGGCGAGGAAACTCTCCGCAACTGGGCGGTAATGTTCGACAATGCCGGCGAAATCACGAACATCTGGAATGCCGAAGTGTACAGGAACGATGGCGAGCTGTGCGTTATCCGCAACAATGGCTATAATTACGAGATTATTCCGAATGTTACTGTAGAATTTGGCTTCATGCTTCAGGGAGAGGATCTCTCTCTTCCTGAGGATATTTCCCTGTGCAGCAGAACTGCGGATTCCACTGAGTCCGCAGAAATAAGCTATGAGATTCAGAATAATTGGGGAGATGGCTTCATCGCTGCCGTTACTGTAAAAAATACTTCCGACAAGCCGCTTGAAGCATGGAAGCTTTCTTTTAACGGCAATTTTGATATTTCTACGATATGGAATGCAAATTTACTTTACACAGATGACGGCAGCTTTAAGGTCGAGAATGATATAACAACCACCCCTATACCAGTTGGCGGTGAGAAGGTGTTCAGCTTTAAGGTCGAGAATGATATAACAACCACCCCTATACCAGTTGGCGGTGAGAAGGTGTTCAGCTTTCAGGGAGTAATTGCTTCAGGAGAAACGCCTGTTCTTTCTGATTTTAAGCTCACATCTATCGTTATTGAAACCGAGCGTACACAGCCTGAGCCTCCTACTGAAACCGAAGAAGCGCCATCTCATGAAACCTCTGAGCCTTCTACCGGAGATGAACCGGACCCTGCGACCGAGGAAACCAACGAAACAGAAGAACCCGTTGATCCTGATCCTGCTGAACGGGACGAAAATACAATCCTGTGCTTTGGTGAGTATCTTTCTGAGGAAAAGTCTATCAAGGTATACTGGTATTCTACCGCCGAGGGCACAGTGTTAGTACACGAAAACACGGACGGAAACGGCTGGAAAAAGCTTGCTGAAGTAACCGACGGTGATTTCTATGAGTTTACGATAACTGAAGATTTCGTTATTAAGTACATAAAAGTAAGTCAGCAGACAGCAGACGGCATGATCAAATCAGAGCCGTTTATTGTTGCTGCAAGCGAGGACGGATATGCCTGCACATGGCTTGATTCCGATAACGATGGACTTCCCGACTACGCAGAAAAGATCTATGGAACAGACCCTGAAAATGCTGACACAGACGGAGATGGTCTGTCTGATTATGATGAGATCTATAAAACCGGCACAAATCCTCTGAAGTATGACACTGATGAGGACGGCGTAAATGACGCAGACAGCGACAACGATAAGGACGGACTGACTAACTCGGAAGAACTTGCGCTGGGAACCGACCCAAATTCTGCCGATACAGACGGCGACGGTTTGTCCGACTATGACGAGATAAATAAGCATAATACTGACCCGCTGAAAGCTGACAGCGACGGCGATACCCTGAATGACGGCGATGAAATTATACTCGGGCTTGATCCAAACGATCCCGAGACCTTTGGCGTGCCTGACGCTGAGTACAAGGTAAAGCAGACGATATCTGCGGACAGCGAGGTCATGGAGCGCGTCAATACCGAGGATTCCCCCTATGAGCTTTCACTGGAGATAACTGCGTCCGGAAACGCCCAGAATCTTATAGCAGGCAGCAGCGTATATTCTGCGATAACCGAAAGTGACGCACGTCTTGGCGGAGCCGTATCCCTGGACTATTACGGCGGCGACATTGAAAAGGTCAAACTGACCTATGAGATAGGGGAAAGCTATATCTCCAACGAGGGAAGCAAATACGCAGAAAATTGTGTTGACATGCAGGGCATAAAGCGGTATAATATATTCAGGTACTTTGAAGAATTAAATATGCTCCTCCCTGTTGCGACTGAGTTCGATGAGGAGAATAATACCCTGTTCGCTGAAACAGACGAACTGGGGACTTACTGCGTGCTGGATATGGAAGTGCTGCTCCAGACTTTCGGGGTAAATCCTGACGGTTCGCAGACGGAGCAGGTCGAGATGCAGATGTATGCCGGAGTAAACGACGGATATAATATCTGCTTTATTATAGACACACGTAAGGGCGTTATCACCGAGGAGCAGCTTGAGAACATAAAGAATGAGATCATTGCGTTCATGAGCAATGCTGTAACGAACGGCAAATTAATAGGCGTTACCATCTGCGTTCAGAATTACACTGATTTCAGCAATAACAAATCAAGCGCTGAATTGCTTGGGCATTATTCTACAGTTGAAGAGCTCACGACTGCTTTAAAAGAAGTCAAGCTTGACAACTAATATGATGATAATGACTTTGTAAGATGCTGTATAACTGATGGGATAGGTCTGCTTTCTTATCAAAGCCGCGGAACAAATAACTACGTTTTTGACATATTCTCGCAGACTGACTGTATTTTTAATCGAACAAAGTTTGATGAAATTGAAAGAAACGCTATATCTACAGGTGTAAATATAAGCTTCATAACTGACAATAGAAAGATTGACAGCTATCAGACTGAAATTCCCGAAGAAACAAAGGGTATAGTGTTAAATTCATTCTCGAATTTTGCTAAAAAGGCGTATAATCATGTCTTTGAAGAACCTCTGGTTGAATTTGATGGTTTTTCGGCAATTCTTGCAACAGGATATCAGACAGTAGAGCTTAAAGAAAAGCTTAATTCATTCAATGGCTGTGATACTGATGAGGATACTCTTACGGACTGGGACGAAGTTGACGTAGATTATTGGGCTTCTTGTGGCCTTATAACCTTTGATGACAACAACAATAATATTATTCTGCCTACTGTTGAGCAGTGCATGAAATTCACTGAGCTAAGTTATGTCAAGGAAGGTCTTGACCGTTTTCAAAGTGAGCTTGGGGTAAATTTGGCACAGCTATCTGTGGCAGGAGAATTATGCCTATCTTATCCGATCCTACTAGGGAGGATAGTGATGGGGATAGCTATACAGATAACCAAGACCTTGCTCCAATGATTCCTTTTATTAATCCTATTATGTTAATTCATGGTAGAGCCAGTAACACTGCCGATACTTATGGATTATATTCAAGAATATGTGAACGAACTGTAGATTACACGACTTCTGCTCATAACAATAACTATGATTGTAATTATGATGATAATGGAAATTTTTATTCTGACATAAAGTCTCAAATAATCACGTTGATAAAGCCCAATACAATATCTTCCTATTTTGTGGGTAAAAATTATAAGCCTAATAAAAATATGTTTATTTTTAATTATCCCAATCAGGATTTTGCAGTTAATAATAGCCCAAAATTATCTGCTTATATTAATGAGATTAAAAAATGTGTAACTGGCGAAATATCAGTTCCTGATTCTTTTCTTGCAACTGAAAGTGACATTTTTGCAACTAAAGATGATCTGGAAAATAAGCATGCCAGGTTCATATTAATTGGTCATAGTAATGGCGGGCTAGTTTCTCGATACTATATTGAAAATTATGGTGGGAATTTTAATGTTGATAAGCTTATAACTATTTATTATCGGAGCATCAGAAAGGTATGTTTCATGGAACAAAAACAAACAGAAATTCGAAAATTAGACTGGTCATTATTCCAAAAGGACAACCAGTTTTGCAATGGAATGAATAAGGGAATAGCATTTGAAAATTTAGTAGAGCAGCTGATAAGGGCAATGTTCCCGATGGAGAAGTGGCGACGCACACAAAAATCTCACGATGAAAAGCGCGATTTTGTATATCCCAATGATGAAACGCTTCCGGATGAAAAATGGGCAGAATGCAAGAATTATAATGAAAATCTATCCATAAACACGATCGCACCCACGCTGGTAATGGGAGCGATCAACCAGATACAGTGCATATATTTTTTCTCATACAGCCAATTAAACGACAATGCTATTGAGGGAATTTTGCGTTATGCCGCATTATCCAAAAAGAAAGTAAACATATTTGATGGGGTATTACTTGACAATCTGATCATTAAATACAGCAGACAGATAGACACGGAAACATTTTTTCCGAATGATGATTTCAGCGCCTTGTCGTATGGTAATAAGGCTCCGTTCCGTCTGATATGTATGATTACTAATATTAATAATAACAAGGTCATAACCAGTCCAAAATTCAGTATCGGTGCCAAATTTGTTTTAAAGATCATGTTGCAAAATCTGATGCCAATTGAAAACAGCTTCAGTTACGAGGTGAAATCTGAAAAGATTAAACTAAGCCGAAAATAGCTCTGTCATAGCTCATATATTTCTGCTTTCCAAAAACGCCCAGATGATAATCTGCCAGGATCATATAATATTCATCAGAGTATCTATCTGCTCCTTCAAGTGGGTACTTGGCAAGCGCAAGCTTACGCAGTAGCCGTTTAACCTTCTTCCTGAGTTCACTATCGGTTTGGTACAGAGATGATGAATACTTTATTAGCTCCTTAAGAGCACCGGCTTCTCCAAGGATACAGCAACTGCAGTATCCAAGAAGCTTGTCGTTTATTGGAATATTCATGGTTTGCAGTTTCCAATACTCTTCAGCACCGAAAATGCCATATGTTTTAAGACATTCTTTTGCCTGCGGAATATAGTCGCAAATCGATAGATTATATTCCTTTGTTGCCTGTTTCTGATAAACATACTGTTCAAAGCCGTTTATCCTTCCGGGACGAAGCTTACTTGTTATCATTGAAATCCTCCTTGTCGGTCACATACTGCTCCTCGGTTAAGGGACAATCGGTTTCATTATTGATTGCGGAGATAAAATTATTTATATTTTCTTTGCTGAATCTATATACAATCAGCTTTCGGTTTTCTCCAAACAGGCGATATTTTAAGCCGCGTCCGATTTCAGGAACAAGTATTCCAAGTGTTCGTAGCTGTTTAAGCAGCCTGGACTTGTTTTGAGACAGACCAAGATCTGATAGAATCCTGTTTAATGACATTTCGGTGATAAAGAAATAGTCTTCATCGTGAAATCCATAGCTGCCGGGCTTAAGTTCTTCAGCAAGCTTTCGTGCCTGAAACTTGCCGATACACTCAACGATCTTACAGGAAAACATATACTCAGGCATTGTAACTTTCATTTCAATTGCTTCCTCCTTTAGTTCTTTCACAACATAGTTAAAGAGATTGTCATTGCTATGATCTTCACCCATCGGGATACTATTTTTATGATATTCGATGAAAAAGTGATTTGCGGCGAGTATCCACGCATAGTCTTCAAGATGTCTGTCACTGCATCCCTTGGTATCCGGATTGATGTGAAGTTTCTGACGGTTCTCGATAAAGCTTTTGTATATTGATGTGGCAACCTTGTCCGGATTTTGCTCTATGATGTAGCTGATAATGTCGTTGATTGCTCTAGAATAGGTCATACGGACGTTTTTATCAAAAAACTGCTTCGTAATGTCAAAATTGACTTCATCCTTTTCAATCTCTACTACCAGCATACGATCTACGCTTGATCTTGGCAAAGTGTCAGGGACCACTTCCATTGTCATGAATACGAGGCTCTCGACACTTGATTTCCCGTTTGCCGTGACCCTTGACGAGCCTGAGTTGCCCGCCGCTCGCAATACAGAATTTACGGTTTCACAGATAATCGAATCGTCTCCGCTGACTAGATCATCAAGCCATAGAGGATGATCTTTTATGACCTCAGCGAGTTTATAAAAGGCTGCTTTCGTAAACCCCATGCTCATATCGAGTCTGGATAATTTACTGTAGAACGAGAACAGGGCTTTCATGACTGTTGTTTTACCAGTTCCTGATGCTCCCACCAGAACAATAGTGAAATTTGGAACAATTGACAAATAATTTCGGCGAAACAGCGATGTCATTATGGTCAAAAGCGTTGTTAAGAACATGATCTTTATCTGGAAAGATGATGTGCACTTAAACAAAGTAGTTATTTGATTAATGCCATCTTCTTTCTCGGTATCGTTCTTGGATACTGCATTACATACAAAACTTATGCCTGTTAGGCATTCATGAGGAATTGTATCTTCTGGGTGATTGCCAATTATCACATTTCCGGCTATATAATAGTCGTTGCTGCCCCATCCGGCACAGGTACAAAGCATCTGTGTTGTAGCATTTGCAACAAAGATGTCAATCACCGATTTGAGTACCTTGTATACATAACACTGGTATTTAGGTCCAAGCATTTCAATTATCCATTTAGGATTTGAAAGCTTTGATGCGCAAATCTTTGCAGTTTTCTGCCCATTAGTCCCAGTATTGACAACTGTCATGCTGATCTCATACTTGGTTTTGTCACTTGATATTGTGTTATGCTGTTCTATGCCAGTGATAAGGAAATTGCTCACGGGTTCCTGATATATACCATGCTTGGTATAGTGAGATTGAGTCACACCTTCAGGCGTGATTTTTATCCCATCTTGCTCAAGTTTCATCATACCTGATTTTCCGAGCAGAGATATCATCGCTTCCGCCGCTTCCTCAGAATGAGAAAGAATGATCGTATTATTATCCATATTTTTTTCCTCCTGTTGTAATAGTAAAATGTAATCGCCGTAAATGTTCTTCTTTCCGGCTCGACTTCATTTTACCACATATATTGTACCAAGTCAATACACTGTGCACCACAGGTTGTATTCCGCTTTAAGGCTGTTTTGGGCAGGAATAAATTGTATGTTTATAAGAGCGTGGTATTACCACCGTCCAAAACTAGCAGGAAGAATATGTAATCGCGATTAATCATGATAAAATAATTTTTCAGATTTGTATAAATGAACAAATTGGAATACATTTCTTTGACTATAAATACCAAAAATTTTAGGAGAAAATATGAAAGAGAAAGAATTTATTAGTTTACTATCGCTTGCTTTTGGGTGTTCTGAGAAGAATCACCGTCTTCCAAAAGCATGGAATAAAATAATTGGGGAAAACTTTATTCTCGCAATGGAGAATACAGAGGATAACAGCCCTGTATTTACAAAATCAAGAATTAGTAAACTTAAACAAATGATCTCAATTGCATTGGAAATATATACAGAAGGTGACTCACGACCAATTGGTCGTAATAGTCCTTATATTAGAAACGCTTTTGTTGCGCTATATAGAATGCTTTCTTCTTTTGACAGACTGGATGCAGCTTGTTGTTTGCTACGTGCAATAATCTATTTGTCATGCAATGATTTAAGAGGAGATACCCCGGACAAGATAGAAACCATTAAAGATACCGTTGTAATTAGCGAGCTGTTCTTGTGGGCAATCACTAGGGGATATAGAGATTCTGTAAGTCCGAGGTATCTCGATACAATATGCACATTAGTTTATCAATATTTTTATCTGTTATTAACCCGAATTTTGCCTCGAATTGAATCAGGAACGGTAGAAGAATACCTTTCAGACTCGGATTCGTGCAAACTGTTATTTGCTAATCTTATTCGTATACATCTAGCTGATTTCGAACAAATGAAGAGCGAAATGTTCTTGAAAGATAATATTATAGATAAAAATGCCATATACATTATTTCTAAGCTAAAAGATATAACTTTTAACAAGGCACCAAAATGTTCATTAAGGGATGAACTCGACAAAATAGTGCCGAAAGAAAGACGCATTATAATGTTAGAATCATTTATATCGGATAACAAAGGTACAAAAAAAACCGGACAGTGGGATGCAGGACCTTCTGTTATTATCGACATAATTGAAAACGTTTTACAAGATTTATGGTGCGATTCGCTAGTTTGTGACCAGGACTATTATTATGATTTACATTATTATGGTGCCAATACAATAATTACGGATGGCGCATCTATGATGTATCGCACAACGATAATCTATCTGCTTATGCACAGATTTTTAGTTATTAAATGGATCGGCGGTGACATTACAGATGAAACAATAGATATGTGCGTCGTCATTGAAAATAATTGTTATTCAGAATTAGTATACGATAAGGGAAGAATAGAAACTCAGTTCGATCAGATGAAGTATTTCTTGATTAACTTCAAAAAATGACAACCAATGAACAGCGTTTTAATGATATTCAAAGATTCGTTTCAGAAGAGCAACTACTTTTCGTATTCGCTTGCGGACTATGTTCCTTTTCCAGAAATTCCAAGAGCAAAACAGAGCCCAACGTCAACTTAATATACGACAAATATGTTAAGTCAATTTATGTCGAACCATTGCTGGATAGATTTAATAAAAGTAACGATGAGGCTTGATGTTGTCAATCTTGTCAATTTTTTATTCAGCAATTCGAGCAAAATCTCATGATTAGCATATCGATTTTACACAAATGAAAACTTGACAAAATTGACATATCACAAGTAATTGTATAGGCTAACAATGGTTGAGCTATTCATAGATTTACTAAGCACAACAGGATTTAGATTGATTTTTTCAAACTCCCCCATCATCATATTGAAATACTCATGTTTCATCTTAGGATAAGCAATGAAAAGCTCCTTCTTCGCCAGCCGTATACCGCAACACTTTTTCGTGAGACGAAGCATTTCGGTCATGCGCTCCCGGAGCTTTTTATCAGCAACGGATTTTGTGATAATCTTTTGTGCTTTCTTCATTGTATAATAGTCGCCATCAGGGACAAGTTGACGGACGATCGTAAGTATTTCCTCACGGCTGCGGCACATGCAGTATTCGATTCGTTGCACCCCGGAGTGTGTTCCAGAACAGTCTTTCGTCGGGAAAGTCGCAGTTCTATCCGCAGTATTCCGGCAGCTTGTTCAGAGCATTCGTATTTGCGCTGTTCAAGCTGCTTCTGTTTGTCATAGAAGCTGATTTCGGTTCCGGCAGTGTGGTTCCTGGCTGTGAAGCCTTTGCGAGAATCAAAATCCGGATTCTCCAGCCCGATTATCTTATAGCCTTTTTTCATATTACTTCGATATAACTGCATAATGTACGCACTGACATTCTCGCTGCTGCCTACATCAACGTTTATACAGTAATCAACACGGGAAAGCTCCAGATGATTTATTGAGTATTCATCGCCCAATTCAGCGGTCAGCATTTCATCTGCCGTACTTATTGACTTTTGTAGATACACAGGGTCAATGAGGGATAGTTTATCATCATTTCCAAGAAGGTCGTTCAGGCTGATAATAACTATGAAATAGCCACCTATCTTAGTTCTTCTCATGATAATTCGTATTCCCCTTCCTTTGAACATTTCTGCATACCACTCGTTGTTCGATTGGAATATTGGGAATCTACCTTTGGACATAGAATATAATCTCTTTAACATTTTATCAAATTCAATGTGCGTTTTGAATTATTTCCTTAATCCAACCGTATGTATGGAATAATTCATAATCTGTCCTCCGTTCGAATAATAGTTGATAAATTGTGTTTGTCAAGTAGAAAGTGCATAAAAGGGGCTCGAAA
>ULRE01046298.1_pt1 | contig 11604 bp, 7 predicted proteins | sample 1955141 | NCBI WGS metagenome assembly ULRE01 (sample SAMEA4835674, study PRJEB28245) | human gut metagenome | biome: gut microbiome; material: fecal sample | place: Denmark | collected 2008
AGGCTTTGGCCGAATACCTCTTCGACGACGAGACGCTGATGACGCGTATCGACATGTCGGAATACCAAGAGAAATTCAGCGTGAGCCGGTTGATCGGTGCGCCTCCGGGATACGTAGGGTACGACGAGGGCGGACAACTCACGGAAGCCGTACGCCGCAAACCTTATTCGGTGGTTTTGTTCGACGAGATAGAAAAGGCACACCCGGACGTATTCAACATCCTCTTGCAAGTGCTCGACGACGGCCGTCTGACCGACAATAAGGGACGCGTGGTGAATTTCAAGAACACCATCATCATCATGACGAGCAACCTGGGGAGCGGTTACATCCAGAGCCAGTTCGAGAAACTGGCACCGGAGACCGGCGCACAAGCCCGCGAAGCCCTCATAGAGGAGACGAAAAAAGAGGTGCTCGGCATGCTGAAGAAGACCATCCGTCCGGAGTTCCTGAACCGTATCGACGAGACCATCATGTTCTTGCCGCTCACACAGGAACAAATCAAACAGGTGGTGCGCCTGCAAATCAACGGTATCACCAAGATGTTGGAGGGCAACGGCGTAGCCTTGCAACTGACCGATGCCGCCCTGGACTTCCTGGCCGATGCGGGTTACGATCCCGAGTTCGGTGCCCGTCCGGTCAAACGGGCCATCCAACGTTACCTGCTGAACGACTTGTCGAAGACCATGTTGGCACAGCACATCGACCGGACGAGACCCATCATCGTGGATGCGGACGGAAACGGATTGGTGTTCAGAAACTAAGCGTAAACAAAGAGCGGGAATGTGAGGCCACACATTCCCGCTCTTTTTGTTCGTTTTTCACAATATACTTACTTTCAAGTATCCATGTGTCCATTCCTCTGCTGACATAACCTTATAAAACAATCAAGCAACACCACAATACCCAAAAACAAGTATTTTCCAATCCGGCAAATTACCGACTTTCCACGATTGCAAGACACGCTTTCCAAGTCGTATCTTTGCATTCGCAAAACAAACCTCCTAAACTCATCAAACAGTTGAAAACGGTAATCAGATTGTTAAGCCTTACATTGGCATTTATTACGGGAATAGGCCACCTTTCAGGACAAGCCCAAAAACAGGCCATGGTCTCAGGCAAGGTCATCTCCACTTCTAACGAAATCATGGACTTTGCCACCGTACAAGTCAAAGGAACTTCTATCGGAACACGTCCCAATGAAAAAGGAATCTATCATTTGAAAGTCGACGCGGGAAAACACACATTGGTGTTTAAGGCTATGGGATACGCCACGGTGGAACGTACCGTCACTCTCCAGGCCGGCGAACGCCAGAAGTTGAATGTCAAAATGCACCAGAAAGATATGGAACTGGCCGAAGTGAAAGTGGAAGCCAGCCACGTGGGCCGCATCAACAAATCGGCATTCAACGCAGTGGCCGTAGACTTGAAAAGCATGGCCGGACTGAACAAGAACCTGGCCGAGGTGCTGACCACCGTTCCGGGCGTCAAGCTGCGCGAGACGGGCGGAATGGGTTCGGACATGCAACTCATGCTCGACGGTTTTACGGGCAAACACGTCAAGGTCTTTATCGACGGCGTACCGCAGGAAGGAGCCGGAACGGCCCTCAATCTGAACAACCTGCCGGTGAACTTCGCCGAACGCATCGAGGTCTACCGCGGAGTGGTTCCCGTCGGTTTCGGTACCGATGCCTTGGGCGGGGTCATCAATATCGTCACCAACCAAAGGAAACTCGGTTGGTTTGCCGATGCCTCTTATTCTTACGGCTCGTTCAACACCCACAAATCTTTCGTCAACTTCGGCCAGTCGTTCAAGAACGGCCTGCTGTATGAAATCAACGCTTTCCAGAATTTCTCGGACAACAACTATTACATTGATTACTACGTTACGGAATTCAGCGATGACGGCATTTCGGAGAACACCGACAAGACGAAGATTTACCATATAAAACGTTTCAACGACCGTTTCCACAACGAAGCCGTGAGCGGCAAAATCGGGGTGACCGACAAGAAATGGGCCGACCGCCTGATGCTGGGCTTCAGCTACACCCACTTTTATAAGGAAATACAAAACGGAGTATTGCAGAAAGTCGTGTTCGGAGAAAAACACCGTCATGGCTTCTCGTTCATCCCCTCTTTGGAATACCGCAAACGCAACTTGTGGGTCGAGGGACTCGATGTCATGGCCAATGTCAACTACAACCACAACATCACCCACAACATAGATACGGCATCTTACAAATACAACTGGTTGGGACAACGGAAATATACCGGCGTGCCGGGGGAGCAATCCAACCAGAACAACGAGGCCAAGAACAAGAACTGGAACGGTACGCTCACGGCCAACTACCGCATCGGCCACGCCCATTTGGTCACGTTCAACCATGTGCTGAGCACTTTTGAACGCACCACCCGTTCGTACGTCTCAGGAAGTTCGCGCCTTTCGGACTTCAGCATCCCCAAGCGTTCCCGCAAGAACGTCACGGGACTGTCTTACCGCTTCATGCCTACAGAGAAATGGAACGCCACGGTGTTCGGCAAGTATTACAACCAATACAACGAAGGCCCCGTATCCCAAAGCGACGACGGTATCGGCAACTACATACAGATGTCGCAAAAGACGAGTGCTTTCGGCTACGGGGCCGCAGGGACTTACTTCATCCTGAAAAACCTGCAGGCCAAGTTGTCATACGAGAAAGCTTACCGCCTGCCCTCGACCGACGAACTTTTCGGCGACGAAGACCTGGAAGCCGGGCGGGCGAACCTGCGTCCCGAAAAAAGCGACAATGTCAACTTCAACCTCGGCTACACTCCGCGATTCGGCAAACACGGACTGTACATGGAGGGAAGCCTCATCTACCGCGACACGAAGGATTACATCCGTCGCGGATTGGACAACGTGGGCGGCATGGACTTCGGATTCTACGAGAACCACGGACGGGTCAAGACCAAAGGGTACAATGTCTCCTTGCGTTACAGCTATGCGGACTGGTTCAGCTTGGGCGGGACGTTCAACAGCATGGACGCCATCGACCGTGAGAAACGGTTGGCCGAAGGCACGGGGCAGGCTTCGCTGACCTACGGACAGCGCATCCCCAACCAACCCTACCGCTACGCCAATTTCGACGCGTCGTTCTACTGGCATGACTTGTTCGGCAAAGGCAACATGCTCTCGCTCACCTACGACAGCTATTACCAGCACGAGTTCCCCTTGTACTGGGAAGACTTCGGCGACCCGGACACCAAAGCACGCGTTCCCGAACAGTTCTCCCACAACCTCACGCTGAATTACAGTGTGGCCAAGGGACGTTACAACTTTTCACTCGAATGCCGTAACCTGACGGACGAAAAGCTTTACGACAATTACAGCCTGCAAAAGGCCGGACGGGCTTTCTATGGAAAGGTAAGAGTATACTTCGGGAAATAAACAGCATCATTCACTCAATAAATAATTAAAAACATGGAAAAAAGATTCTTCACTTGGGCGCTTGCTGCCGCCCTCTGCGCCGGTGGCGCATTGACTTCGTGCAGCGACGACGACACCACTCCCGGCGGAGGCAATGGCAATGGCGGCGCCACGGCTCCGGGTACAAGCAAATACGTCATTGCAGCCAAGGCAGACGAAGGTACTTATCTCGTCACCAGCGAGACACTCGACGAAGGTAGCGTGACGGTATTGGGCAACGGCACGGAAGCCATCGGTGCATCCTACTGGGTATTTTACGGGCAGCAATACCTCTTCGGCTTGCAATATAACGATGGAAATGCGGGTACCGGAGCCTCTTATGTCCTGAACGCCACAACCGGAAAAGTAAAAGAAGCACGGGAATATACGTTCAACCGTGTAACGACATACGGGACATGGGGAGACAATGTCATCACGTCTTCCACCAACGATGGCTCGAAAGAGAAAGATTCCAAAGGCCATTATGCCAAATATTTGCAGTTCAACTATCTAAACGTACATACCGGTAATACGACAACAGGTACGCGCATCGCGGAAAACTTCCTGGGTAACGGAGAAATCGTCAGCTTTGCCGGTTTCGTAGAAGCCAACGGCAAGCTCTACACCTCGGTAGTCCCCATGGGCATGAGCCACTACGGCGTGAACACCTACCCCGAAAAAGTCACGGATCAAGCCCTCATAGCAACCCAAGACGGGGGGAGCGGTTCCGGAAAATATACAGCCGGGCAAATCCCTTCGACCCAATATCCGGACAAGGCTTTCATAGCTATTTACAGTGGGGACAGCTTCAACGATACTCCGGTCATTGCGGAAACCGATAAGATTGGCTTCGCCTGCGGACGTATGAAATCACAATACTATCAAACCATTTGGGCAGCGGACAACGGTGACCTTTATGTATTCTCTCCGGGCTACGGACGTACGGCCACCTCTTCTGCCGACCTGAAGAAAGTCACAGGACAACTGCCTTCGGGCGTTGTCCGCATCAAGGCCGGCCAGACCACTTTCGACCCAGATTACTACTATAACCTCGAGTCACAAGGCACCGGACATCCGATGTTCCGTTGTTGGCATATCACGGCCGACTATTTCTTGCTTCAGATGTACAGCGAAGGAACGATGAGCGGCAAGAATGCACCGACCAAAGAATTGGCCGTATTCAAGGGCCAAAGCGGCACGCTGACCCAAGTAACCGAGGGATTGCCGGCCCAAGACAAGATTTCGTCTTTCGGTATTCCTTTCAGCGACAATGGCGTAGCCTACATTCCGGTCACGACCACAGACGGCGACGCTCCGGCACTCTACAAGATAGACCCGGCCACGGCTAAAGCCACCAAAGGATTGACCATCATTACCCACAACAGCGTGTCGGCCATCGGCAAACTGTCTGCTACGAACTAATTTTGGGATATGAGAAAAACATTCGCCAAGATTCACCTTTGGTTTTCCCTTCCATTCGGCATCATTATCAGCGTCGTCTGCCTTTCGGGGGCGGCGTTGGTATTTGAGCAGGATGTCACCCGTGCCTTGAATCCCGGCTTTTACCGGGTCGAAGCAGAGGACGGGGCAAAGCCGCTCACGCCTTCCGAACTGGTCACGAAGCTCGGCATGCAACTTCCGGACTCATTGCAGATTTCCGGCCTGCAAATGTCAGGCGGCCCGGAAGAAGCCTGGATGGTCAGCTTTGAGCACTTAAACCGCAAGACGCTAAGCGTAAACCCTTACACCGGCGAGATAAACGGATGGAACAAAAGCTATCCTTTCTTTCAGATCATGCGCAAACTTCATCGTTGGCTAATGGATGTCCCGCCCCGGAAAGGAGACAAGACCGTGGGTAAAACGATCGTCGGTATCACTACGTTGGTCTTCGTTGCGATACTCATCAGTGGTGTGGTGATTTGGATACCGAAAACCAAAAAGGCTCTGAAAAACCGCCTTCAAGTATCCTGCAACAAAGGATGGCGGCGTTTCTGGTACGACAGTCACGTATCGCTCGGTTTCTACGCCACACCATTCCTCCTCGTCATGGCACTGACCGGGCTTACCTGGTCGTTCACTTGGTACCGCACTGCCGCCTATTCCCTTTTCGGTGGCACCGCGCCAAAAGAGGAAAACACGCCTCGACCGGAATTTCAGCAAAAGGGACGGAAAGATACCGCAAAACAGTCCTGGCCGGAAAGACAGCAGCATATCAGGGGAGAAAAAGGCCGGGAAGGAAACACTTTCAATTATGCCGTATGGGACAAAGCCGCAGACGCTGTCCGCCAGATTTATCCGACCTACAAGTCGGTCAAACTGGCTACGGAAGGCATAGAAGTAGCCCCCAACCCGAATACCGACCGTCGTCAAACGGATAAAATACAATTTGACCCGCAAACAGGTCGCCTCGGTTCCATAACCTATTATAAGGATGCCCCGGCCTCACAGACGCTGAAAGGTTGGTTTTATGCCTTCCACACCGGCTCCTGGGGCGGCCTATGGACCAAGGTGCTTTATTTCCTGGCTGCTTTCATCGGAGGGATTCTCCCGCTCAGCGGCTATTACTTGTGGTACAAACGAAAGTTCTCGTCTCGACGGAAACGTTAACACCTTCATTCTACGTAATGCACACGTCCCCGGGAAATCCCAAACGGAAATTCCCGGGGACGTATCTTATATCCTATAACCCGACCCACTCCTCCGAAAAAATAGGCGGAGTGATCCATGTCGGGTCGCGGAACCACCGACGAGGATAGATTTTCATACCGTTGCCGTCTACGGCCAAATATGCCCCCCAAAAGCTGAACGTGGAATTGGAAATGATATGCCCACGACACAAAGTCATCAAATATAAATCCATGTAGTCGGGCATCAGTTCCGTATGTTCCACATATACGGCATCCTCCATCCAAAGATTCTCCCTCACCCATTCCATATCATCGGAAAAGAAAAAGAAACGCGCATCGGGCCTCTTCTTTCTGACATAAGCAATGGCTTGCCGGAAATAGTCCACTCCGCATAAAACGAAACTCGAGTTCGAAGGATGCAAATAATCTCCGCGCCTCACGTGTACCGATACCGGGTAATCCACGGCTCTTATCATCTGTACGAAACCACTCTGCAGTTCTGCCAAAAACTGACGGAAAGAGAAGTAACGACGAGCATTCGGTATAAAACGCCGATGCTGGCTGTAATCGTCTATCAACACGGCATCGGGCTTCTCATCATCATACAGCCTTTTCAAAACTCCTATGGCACGACAGATCTTGAGCCCCCAAACCACCAGTCTTATCCCCCACGGACAGGAAGGCAATTCCAGTTCAAAACAATCGGAAAGCCTCAATCCATCATGCTGTTTCAACCTACGGCGGTCGTAAAACAGATAAACCTTACCGTTTCCGGAGTCCATCAAATCCCGGAAACGACAATATTCAAACATCTGGTTCCCCAGTCCTCCTTTCAGACAAACGATTTTCATGCCGTCCGCATACAATTCTAAAGACGTATTTTCTTCTTCACCTTTTTCGACTCGTTTTGCAGACGGTCGAGTGCCGTCACCACATACGTATATTTCCGGTTTCCGTCCTCGTACGGCAGTTTATAGAAAGTGTTCGGCGTAATCGCCACGATATTCTCGGCATATTCCAAATCTACAGGCTCGCCCTCGGCAAAACGGTAAACCACGTATTGACACGCACGGTCCATCTCGCCTTTTCCCCTTGGCGCACGCCAAAACAGCATGTAGCCGTCTTCCGTCCACAAGGCAGTCAGCTTGCGCACCTTCTTCGGCCGCTTGTGGTCTATCCACGGCATCTCAGGCTGCAAAGCCGGATAACGGTGGTAATAGTTGCGCAACATCGTGCCATAGTTTCCTTTGTTGTCCACCACGGCCTTGGCATACCATTGGCAACTGCCCTCGATGTTAGGCAGCGAACGTTGCAAGGCCATCTTGCGCTCCATCTGGTGTTTGTTCGGGTCCACGGGGTCGGCTTTGGCTACCGTGCGGTCCACGTCCTGCCCGATGATGAGCGGCCTGTGGCCGGCATGCTCGCTCCACCAACGTATCAGTGTATCATAATCTGCTGCGGAATGCCCGATTTCCCAATACACCTGAGGAATGTTATAATCCACCCAACCTTCCTTCACCCACTTCAGCACATCAGCATAGAGATCGTCATAGTTCTGCAGTCCGCGCGTATTGCTGCCGTTCTCCGGGTCGCTCTTCAAGTTACGGTAAATACCGAAAGGAGACACGCCGAACTTCACCCAAGGCTTCACGGCATGGATGCAGTCGTGCAACTGGCGGATGAAAAGGTTCACGTTCTCCCGCCGCCAGTCATCGCGGTTCATCCCGTTCCCGTAACGCGCATACGTCTGGTCGTCCGGGATGCGCAAACCGCTTTCGGGATAAGGATAAAAGTAATCGTCGATATGAATGCCATCCACGTCATAACGCAACAGGATGTCCGTCACGACGTTGCAAATGTAGTCCCGGTTCTCAGGCATCCCCGGATCCATAATCAGTTGTTCGCCATACCAGAAATACCGCCCGGGATGCTTTCTGTAATCATGTGTGGCAGCCAGTTCCTTCGTACCCTTCGTTTTGGCCCGGTAAGGATTGATCCAGGCATGCAGCTCCATACCCCGTGCATGACATTGGGCTATCATCCATTGCAACGGATCCCAATAGGGAGAAGGCGGCGTGCCTTGCTTTCCGGTCAGATAACGGCTCCACGGTTCGAAGCTGCTGGCATAAAGCGCGTCGAACTCGGGGCGCACCTGAAACAGTATGGCATTGATACCGCACTTTTGCAGTTCATTCAACTGGTACGTCAGCGTACGCTGCATCTCTGCCGTACCCAACCCCATAAACTGATAGTTCACACACTGTATCCATGCGCCGCGAAACTCCCGTTTGGGCGACAACTGGGCCTGCAACGCAAAGCTGCAAAGCCACATCATCAAAAGCAAAAGTGATTTTTTATTCATCATACACGTTATTTCCGTGCAAAAATACAATAAAAATCCATCATGCCTTTGCCAAACATTGACTAACTTTGCAAACATAAGGACAATTAACGAAAACAACTGATGAACGACTACATACACATCAAGGGGGCAAGGGTGAACAACCTGAAGAATATCGACCTGGACATTCCGCGCAATAAACTGATTGTCATCACCGGCCTGTCCGGATCGGGCAAGTCTTCGCTAGCGTTCGACACGCTCTACGCCGAAGGACAGCGACGCTACGTGGAGAGCCTGTCGGCTTACGCCCGGCAGTTTCTCGGACGAATGAGCAAACCGGAATGCGACTACATCAAAGGCATCCCGCCCGCCATCGCCATCGAGCAAAAGGTGAGCAGCCGCAATCCCCGTTCCACCGTAGGGACTTCCACTGAAATTTACGAGTACCTGCGCCTGTTGTATGCCCGTATCGGGCACACTTTCTCCCCCGTGAGCGGTCAGGAAGTGAAAAAAAACACCACGGAAGACGTAGTGCAATGTATGTTGTCCTACTCCAAAGGCACGCGCTTCACCGTACTCGCCCCGTTGCAGGTCCGTGAAGGACGTACCCTTCAAGAGCAACTGGACAGCGACTTCAAGCAAGGATTCTCGCGCATCGAAGTGGACGGCGAGGTCGTGCGCATCGAGGACTTCATGCTGGAACTGTCCTCGGACCCGTCGAAAGGCGAACACCGCACCATCCATCTGCTCATCGACCGCATGAGTTGCGATGACAGCAAAGACAGTATTTCCCGACTGACAGACTCGGCCGAAACCGCCTTTTATGAAGGGAACGGGCAATGTATGCTGCGCATCGCGCCGTCGGGCATCCTGCACTCCTTTTCCACACGTTTTGAAGCGGACGGCATCACGTTCGAGGAACCGACGGACAATTTGTTCGCCTTCAACTCGCCGGTCGGTGCCTGCCCCGTATGCGAGGGATTCGGACGGGTCATCGGCATCGACGAAAAGTTGGTCATCCCCAACTCGGCCCTCAGCGTGTACGACGGAGCCGTGGTCTGTTGGCGCGGAGAAAAGATGGGCGAATGGAAAACGGAGTTCTGCCGTAGGGCTCAGAAAGTGAACTTCCCTATTTTTGAACCCTATTACAAGTTGACCCGGGAACAAAAAGATTATCTATGGCACGGGACGGCCGGTGCTTCATCGCCCGATGAGGAAGTCTGCATCGACAACTTCTTCAAGATGTTGGAAAAAGACCAATACAAAATACAGAACCGCGTCATGTTGGCGCGTTACCGGGGCAAGACGATCTGCCCCCAATGCCACGGCACGCGCCTGCGTCCCGAAGCCGGATATGTGAAAGTGGGCGGGCGGGCCATTTCGGATTTGGTAGACCTGCCCGTCACCGAACTGAAGAAGTTCTTCGACACGCTGACGCTCACCGCCCACGAGGCGGAAGTAGGCAAACGCCTACTCACAGAAATCAACAACCGCATCCGCTTCCTGCTCGACGTAGGACTGGGATACCTCACCCTGAACCGCCTGAGCAACACGCTTTCGGGCGGCGAAAGCCAACGCATCAACCTGGCCACGTCATTGGGCAGCAGCCTGGTGGGTTCGCTCTATATCTTAGACGAACCGAGCATCGGACTACACAGCCGCGACACGGACAAACTCATCCGTGTGCTCCGGCAATTACAACAATTAGGCAACACGGTCATCGTGGTAGAACATGACGAGGAAATCATCCGTGCGGCAGACTACATCATCGACATCGGACCGCAGGCCGGACGATTGGGCGGTGAGGTGGTGTTCCAAGGCGACCTACAGCAGATGTTGGCCGAGAAACCGCAGGACACACGGAGCTACACCGTGAAATACCTGACGGGGCAGGAAACCATCGCCTTGCCGGACAGCGTACGCCCATGGACAAACTATATCGAAGTGAAAGGCGCACGGGCCAACAACCTGCGCGGCATCGACGTACGCTTCCCGCTCAACGTCATGACGGTGGTCACGGGAGTCAGCGGCTCAGGCAAATCCACCCTCGTGCGCGACATCTTCTACCGTGCCATGAAAAGGCAGTTCGACGAAGTGGCAGACCGCCCGGGAGAGTTCCTCGGACTGGAAGGCGACCTGCAAATGGTGAAAAACATCGAGTTCGTGGACCAGAACCCCATCGGAAAATCCTCGCGCAGCAACCCCGTCACTTATATCAAGGCTTACGACGAGATACGCAAACTGTTCGCCGCACAACCGCTGTCCCAGCAAATGGGTTTCACGCCCGGCTTCTTCTCTTTCAACACCGAAGGCGGACGTTGCGAGGAATGCAAGGGCGAAGGGACAGTCACGGTGGAAATGCAGTTCATGGCCGACCTCGTGCTGGAATGCGAGTCATGCCACGGCAAACGGTTCAAAAGCGACCTGTTGGAGGTGAAATTCGGCGGGCAGAACATTTACGACGTGCTCAACATGACAGTGAACCAAGCCATCGAGTTCTTCGACGCACAGGGGCAAGACAAGATTTCCAAAAAGCTCAAACCACTACAAGACGTGGGACTGGGCTACATCAAGTTGGGACAATCGTCCAACACCCTATCGGGCGGCGAGAACCAACGCGTGAAACTGGCCTACTATCTCGGCATGGAAAAGGTGGAACCTACCATTTTCATCTTCGACGAACCGACCACGGGGCTGCATTTCCATGACATCAAACGCCTGTTGGCGGCTTTCGACGCCCTCATCCTGCGCGGCCACACGCTCGTCATCATCGAACACAACATGGATGTCATAAAATGTGCCGACCACATCATCGACCTCGGTCCGGAAGGAGGCGCGCAAGGCGGCAACGTGGTCGTGTGCGGCACACCGCACGAAGTAGCGGCCTGCCCGGACAGCTATACGGGCCGCTACCTGAAAGAAAAATTGGAAAATCCGACCTGAAAAGGTCCGTGTTCCCTTTTCCTACACTCTCCCAAGAGTTTTGCAAAAACATCCTTCAGCCTTCAGGTTATATAATAAAGTATTATAATATAGGAAGTTACGGAATGAAGGATAAAAGGGTCATCTTTCAGCTTTCTTTCATGACTGGGAACGAAAAAACGTTCTGCGCCAAACGTCAAATCGTTCTCAGCCAAGTGATTTTTCGTTCGGCTGAGAACGATTTGAAGCATGGCTGAAGGATGCCTGAAACA
>ULRE01023862.1_pt1 | contig 11571 bp, 5 predicted proteins | sample 1955141 | NCBI WGS metagenome assembly ULRE01 (sample SAMEA4835674, study PRJEB28245) | human gut metagenome | biome: gut microbiome; material: fecal sample | place: Denmark | collected 2008
ACGCAATTCTTTGGCGAAGTATTCTCTTAATAAAGTAGGAGAAAAGGATGAACGTTGGCGTTCCATTACATTCATGGTTGACAGACCTCAAGATATTTATGTGGGATGGCAAGCGAGTTTGAATTTAGGTGGTGAGACGCAAGAGTTTCGTGTGAAAGAAGTACAACTGCTTTACTCTCCCAAGCAGGGTGGGGATGCCGTGTCTTCAGCCAAAACAGGGTTTGTTTCAGAGGAAGGCCGTTTATACAATTTGAAGGGGCAAAAATTAAGTAAGGAACCTCATCGGGGGATCTACATAAAGAATGGTCGTAAAATTTTAAAATAGTGGATTAGGATTTTATTGGTGTTCAAAAGTTAAAAAAAGGAATCTCCGTTAAGTTCAATGTGGCTTAGCGGAGATTTCTTTTGTATTCATGAGTCCAGAAAGTTTGCGGATTATTGCACGGCTAATTTGCGGACAGAGTCACCGGCTTTCACGATATAGATGCCTTTGGGCATGTTAGACAGATCCATACTGTCGGTATGGGCGGCGTTCATCAGCAGTCCATTGGCGTTATACACCTTGATGTCGGCAGTTTCATTCAGCACCACGCGGTTACCCTCAAAGAAGATGCGGGATTTCGGGGCTACGGTTTCCTTGATGTCCACCGTGCTGTTGGTCGGAGTGGTCACGCGGATGCCGTGGATGTACATGGTAGATGTTGAGGCTGAACGGAAATATCCATAGACTGGATTGTTTGATTTTAGTTTGAAATAAGGTTCATTTCCATTGTCCAGTTCCTCAATGCCTTCCCATACGCCTAAACCCGGAGTAAAAAGTGGTGTCCAAGTTGCTTTTTTAGCTGAAATCAAAGTGTAGTCTGTAAATTTGGTATTGGGGTCTGTCGTACCGGACATGTGCACATAGCCGGATCCTTCGCAAGACAAGGAAAGGCTGAATGTGGTACATGAAGGCATAAGTACTACAATACCTCCACCATCCATATTAGAAAATGCACCTAATCCTGTTGCTGGAGGTAACATAATGGCTCCCGTTTTTGCACCTTCTGCTCCTACTTCACCTTCTGCTCCGGCTCCAACATAGGTGGCATCAACACTGGGTTCCGGATAATTGGGATATTGTGGTGCGGGTACAAGTTGTATGGGTTTGCCTTCTGGATCTACTGTAAATCCGGTGGCAGTAGTACGGCATGGACCGACATATTTGTCGATTTTTTCATCGGTATCAAACCATAACCAACCATCTGCGTCTACGTCATAGAATAAGTTGTATTCTTGCGCTTTCGTACCTATAGTACATACTAATCCTAAAAATAATGTGCTGAAAATCTTTTTCATACTTTTACTTTTTTTGTTTATACTCATTTTCTTATCATATATATTCTATACTTCTGTCCATTCTGGATTTTGTTCTATTTCATGATACCGGATTTCATCCCATGGAATAGGTAAATAATATTGTTTCTTTTGGAAGACTCGTACCATTGCAGGGAAACGATCCATGTTGCTAATAGTGTATTTGGTGGGTTGGTTTCCTCTTACTACGATTTTCATGGCTTTGATGGGATTACTTTCTCCGTTCAGCTTTTCCTCAGCTATGCCCCAACGGAAAAAATCCCAATATGAAGTTTCTTCAAAAGCCAGTTCCACGCGGCGTTCATTCACCAGTTGCTCCCATGTGAGCGAGGGTAACTCGTCCATGTGTACACGGCGGCGGATGGCGTTCACCTGGGTACGTGCCGCTTCTGTGTTGCCCAACCGGAACATTACTTCTGCATAATCCAGCAATACTTCCGCATAACGCCAGATGATGTAATTCTGGCTGCTAGCGTAGGCTTCGTCGTTGTTGATTTGTTGTTTTTCGTTGACGAACTTGCCCATATAGTAGCCCGTGCGGGTCACGGCTGCTGTGGTGGACGTGCCGTAGGCCGTCAGGTCCTCTCCCGGGATTTCGTTGTTGCCTTCGCGTGTGTAGTGTATGTCCATGACATGCCCGTTATAGGTGGAGCCGTCATACAGGATATTGGCGTAGAAGCGGTAGTCGCGTCCCACATAAGGGTGCTGTGCATCGTAAGTGAGGCCGGCGCGCATGCCATATTCATCCACATGGTTCTGCGTGGGCGTATAAGCGGCTGTCGTGCCCGTAAAGTGGGGAGCGGCGGCGTCACGATCCAGTTTATGGCCGAAGCCCGTGTCGTAATTGCCGTCGTCAGAGTGCTGTACTTCAAGAATGGATTCCTTGCTGTTCTTGGTGAGGAATATGTTCCGGTATTCTTGTTTGATACTTTCCTCATCCGTTCCGGCTATCTGTATCAAGTCGTAGTGCTGCAGGCCCATGAGGGTTTCGTAGGCTACCCGTGCCGAGTCGAGCATGTCGTGAGAACGGTCGTCGCTGAAGCCCAGATACGTTTTTTCCTGATTCTGAAATACGTCGCTCGAAGCCCATTGGAATGTTTTAGCCACCAACATGAGAGCTGCTCCTTGGGTGATGCGCCCCTCGTCCGTAGCATCATATTCCAAAGGGAGGACGGTGGCGGCAGCCCGGGCGTCGTCCACGATGGCCCGTACCATTTCTTCGTATGAGGCCCGCGGATATTTCCGGCTGTCATTCAACGGGTCGAGAGGCTCTTGGATGAGCATTACCCCGCCGAACTGCCTCCAGAGCATATAATAATAGTAGGCGCGGAAGAAATGTGCCTCGCCCAATATACGCTGTTTTTGGCTACCTTCGGCAATCTCGCCTTGGTTGACAAACAAGCGGTTTACGGACTGTATCTGTGTATAGTAGTTCGACCATTGTACTTGTGCCCAGTTAGTGATTTCTTTGGTGTTGCTTTTCAGTAAATCACCGTAACCGGCATTGTAATAGTCGTTCTTGGAGGGCACTATCTGATCGCCGAACCAGGGCATGTAGTAACGCGAAGCACTTTTGACCAAAGAGATGGTTGTGGGAACGTAAGTAGAGAAGCCGGAGTTCATGTTCCGGTACCATGGCAAGACATATTCGTCCAAAAGCATGGGGTTCTTCCAGATGTCTTTTTCCGACATCTTGTCTACGGGTGTGTCGCGGAACAGGTCGTCGCAGCCCGTGAAAGCGGTAAGGCTGGCGGCAAACAATCCGCAGAGGATATATTTTTTGAGAAGCATAACAATTCGTTTTAAGAAGTTAGACTTAGAAACCTAAATTCAAGGTGATTCCGTAAGAACGTTGGATAGGATAGCCGCGCAACGATTCCGGGTCCATCCCCAAGTCGCTGAGTGAAGACCAAGTGACCAGGTTACTGCCTTGCAAGGCAATGCTGGCCGACGTCAACTTGAGTTTCTTCAGCACGGCCGGTTGCAGGGCGTAGCCCAATGACAGGGATTTCAGGCGCAGGAAGTCGCAGTCTCTTACCCAGAAAGTAGACTCTTTACGGTTGTTGTCATTAGCCGTGGCAAATTTGATGCGCGGCAGTGAGGCACCGGGATTGTCCGGTGTCCAAGTGTCCGTCAGGTGGTATTTCTGGAACCGCTGTAAGCTTCCGCTGTTCGTGGTGTAAAGTTCCTTGATATTCTGTTGGTAACCTGTGGCGCCTTGGAACATGACGTTGACGAAAAATCCTTTGTAACTTGCACCGAGGCGCAGGCTGAAATTAAAGTCCGGGTTGGAAGAGTTTTTCACGTAAACCAAGTCTTTGGTGTCGAGTACGTGGTTTCCGTCCTGGTCTTTGTACTTGATGTCGCCGGGGGCCAGTGTGGCATTGCCTTGTCCGTCTTGATCGAGCGGCCAGTTGTCAATCTCTTCTTGCGACTGGAACAGGCCTTCGGCTTCATACATCGACCATACCATGCTGCTGCGTCCCACACGGCGCAGGTTAGGAGTAACGCTCGACTCATCGCCGAAATCCAGATATTTGTCCTGACTCTTGGCCAGTGTCAGGTCTACGTTGTACTTCACCTTGCCGACGGTGTTGCGGTGGGTCAATGTCAAGTCCCAACCCCAGGCTTTCAGTTTGCTGAAGTTCATGTTGGGCACGTTGCCGTCCACACCGGTCGAGGGCGGGTAGAGATAAGACGGGGCTGCTGTGATTTTATCCGTTTCGTAACGCCAATAGTGTTCGAAGGTCAGGCCGAAGCGGTTGTCCCAGAAACCCAGGTCTGCAGCGATGTTATAGTCATGCGACTTTCCCCACGTCAGTTCGGGATTGGGATAATTGCCTGTAGACATGATGATGCCCGGACGGTAATTCCCCCCGATGTTATAACCCTCTCTTGTAGACTCTATATAAGTGAGCAGGTAAGAGTACTCTCCGACCAGTCCGTCATCGCCGAGCAGACCTGTGGAAGCCCGGAACTTGACATTGGAGAGCACCTTTTGTTTCCAGTTTTTGAAGAACGTTTCGTTAGACAGCACCCACGAGGCCGATACCGAAGGGAAGAAGCCCCACCGGTGATCGGGGTGGAAATAAGTGGAACCGTCCACACGGAAACTGGCTTCCACAAAGTAACGGTAGTCATAACCGTAGTTCAGTCGTCCGATGAGGGACGCACGCTGGTTGTAAGTCTCGCTGCCCAACAGGCGTGCGGTCACGGCTGTCCCGATGGTCTCCGGATAGATGCTGGCATTTTGGTTTTCGCCCGTCATGTATTGGTTGTGCGTCTGTTGGTAGTTGGCTACGAGCATGGCGCCTACGTCGTGTTTGGCGGCAAATGTACGGTTGTAATTTATTCCGGCTTCATAAAGTTGGTTGTCTACAAAACGGTCGATTTGTTCGATGGAGACTTTGGCGGTCGGGTAGACCGTGTTCGGGTCGGTATCGAACTGTCCTGTCTGTTGGTCGTAAGTGTAGAGCGTAACAGGCTTATTGAAGGTTTTCTCTATGCGGGTATTGTTGTCGAACGTAGCCCGGGCATAGACGGAGAGGCCTTTCACCCAAGGCAGCTCCCAACGCAAGTTGGCCGTGATGGTGTTCATCTTTCCCGTGTCTTTGATGTAGCCGCCAAGACCTTCCACGTTGATGAGCGGGTTGCTGCCATCAGCACTGGCCAGATAACCATTGTCAAAACGCAAAACCTGCAACGGCGAGAAATTATAAGCGTTGTCGATGGTCGTATAACTGGAATTCTTGCTGTTGGAGCGCGAACCGGTGAGGTCGAGCGAGAGCACCAAGCCTTTGGTCAGGGTAGCATCCAGTTTGGCCGAATAGTTGAAACGGTCGCGGTTGACTCCGCTGTATAAACCTTTGGAATGGGTATATCCGCCCGAGATGTAGTATTTCACGTATTGGTTACCTCCGTTGGCCGATACGCTGTGCGTAGTGGTATACCCCACATTGTCCAGGTAATCCAACAAGTTTTCATCGCCGTACACGTTCGGATTGGAGTGCGTGCGTATCATTTCCAACTGTTCGGGAGTATAGGCCGTATTGGTGGTTCCCGGCGTGTTCTCCACGGCACGGTTGTAGAGTTTGGCGTATTCGTAAGCGTCAAGGAAGTCCGGCAATTGCGTGGCTTGTTGGATGTTCATCTGGCCTCGGTAGTTGACCGAGACTTTTTGATTGCCGGAAGCCCGTTTGGTCTGTACTAAAATCACCCCGTTGGCGGCGCGGGCACCGTATACGGCAGCGGCAGCGGCATCTTTCAGGATAGAGATGCTCTCTATGTCGTCAGGATTCAGGTCGGACAAGCGCATTTCCCCGTCGCTGGTGGTCGTACCAAAACGCGGCACGCCGTCGATGACAAGCAAAGGAGAATTATTGATACCCCGGATATGCAGGTTAGCTTCCTTGGCACTGCTCGGGTCACCGGTGGTTTGCATGACTTGCAGGCCGGCCACTTGCCCGTAAAGGGCTTCATCGAGGTTGGCCGTCGGCAGGCTCAGCAGGTCTTCGCTCTTGATGGTCTCGATGGAGCCGGTGAGCGAAGCTTTCTTTTGCGTGCCGTATCCCACTACGACGAGCTCGTCCAGGTCCTGTGCGTCGTCTTCCAACGTGACTACAAGGTTTTTCTGTCCGGGTTTGATTTTGATGGTCTGGGTTTTGTATCCGAGGAATGAGATGACCAGTTCCGTCCCAGTTTCCGGAATGGAGAAGTTACCGTCCAGGTCGGTTACGGCTCCTCCCTGTGCATTCTTCCATTTGACGTGGGCTCCGATGACAGTCTCGCCTCCGCGGTCTATCACCTTGCCTTTCAATATGGGTTGTGGGGTTTGTGCCGCCAGTCCCCCGGCCAGGCACAAGGCGCCGATGAACAGCGCAGTTATTCTTTTTCCCATGGTGTAATGCGTTTAATTGGCAAATGTCCGCTCGATGAGCAGGATCTGATAATCGTAGAAATCTTTAGTGGAACCGGTTGCAGCGGCGCGGCGCGACTTGTAAAGGTTGAGCACTTTGCGCAAGCGTCCGGTCATGAGAGCGCCGATTTGTTCCTTGGTCAGCGTGGGCAGTCCGAAGTTGATGCGGGCAAACTCGTTGCCGTGGCTCATGCCGCAAGAGCAAGGGAAGTTTGAAGCCATTTCATCGAAAGCATCTTCTTGTGCAGTTTCCTGTCCGGTGGTTGGGTTTGGGGCAACATCCGTGTAGCCAACGAGGCTTGTCGAGGCTTTTGTCGTAGGGGCCAGTCCCGTATTTTTCAGCATGACGGAGATGGCTGCGGCTTGCAAATTTTGTTCGGCATCAGACAAACGGCCTCCGGTCGGGGCCTTGAAGAGGGCCGTGGTGACCTCGTCCAGATATTCGTCGAGGCGGTAGTTGTTTGCCGGATCCATGAGACCGCCTTCTTGGATACGGTAAAGTGTGGCCGAGTTGATGAGCGAGCTGACAATCATGGTTTGCAATTTGTCGTTCACGTTCATGTTGATTTCAAATTTACCAATCAGTTCTTTCACTGTCAACCATTCGTTGTAAGTGCGGGCTTGGTCCAATAGCCAAAGCATGGCTTCACGCTGCCGGTTGCGGTCGATATAGTGTTTGGCCGTCTCCTTGCCGTCTCCTTGCCGTATCTCTTCGTAACGGATACCCCCGATATAAGGCATGACGTGGCGCAGGTAACGGCTGTATTGGTTGACGATTTCGCGGTACATGTTTTCCATCTCGTCGTAGCGTTCTCCGCGTTCCATGTTCCATGTTTCAAGGTTTTGCATTAGAATCTTGAGGTTGCTGATGCCATAGTTGCCGGCTTTGATATGGTCATCGCCCAAGTCCTCCGTTTGGTCGGTCGGGTCTACGGTGCCGAAAAGCTGTTGTGCTCCGAATTCATACATGGGGTCTCCTGCCTTTTCGGCTATCCACTGGTCCAATGTCGGTTTTTCGGCTTCTGGAGTTGAGGCACCGGGAATCAAACGGTAGCCCCAGTTGATGGCGTGGATGTCGTACACGCCCAATACGGGCGGTGTCAGTTTTACACCCCGTTCGACATCACCCGGTTGGGCGACGAAGTTATTGCGGGCATAGTCCATGATGCTCGGTGTCGTGCCGTACTTCTGCGTAAAAGAAGGGTTGCGTAACGAATCTACGGGGAAAGAGTAGCTGGCCCCCATATTGTGCATGAGTCCGAGCGTGTGGCCGATTTCGTGGGCGGCTGCATAGCGGATGGATTCGCGCATCACGTCGTCGTCGAATACCTGGCAACGTACTCTTGGGTCTACCGCTCCCGTCTGCACGAAACGCCAGTTGTGGAGAAGGGAAATGATGTTGTGGTACCAGATGACGTCACCGGTAAGGATTTCGCCCGTACGCGGGTCCACATGGCTGGGTCCCATGGCGTTGGCCGTGGATGTCGCAGCATATTTGAAGCAGCTGTAGCGCATGTCGTCAGGGTCGAAGTCCGGGTCGTTTTTAGGATAATCCACAGCTTTGATGGCGTTCTTGAAACCGGCGGCTTCAAAAGCCGTATTCCAGTCTTCGATGCCCTGATGGATGGCCGTGCTCCACTTTTCGGGGAAAGCGGAATCTACGTAGAACACGATGGGCTTCTGCGGTTCCACCAGTTCGCCTTGGAAGTATTTGTCCAAGTCCTCTTTCTTCGGTTCCAAACGCCAACGATGGATGAACGTGCGCCGGATGAGGCGGTCTTGTTCCGAAGTATATATGCTTTTGTCGGAGTAGAAGAAACCTACGCGGTTGTCTTGCAGGCGCATCGGCATCGGGTCGTCGGGCAATGCAAAGAGCGAACGGTGCATGATGACCGAGTAAGGTTGGCCGAGCGGGGTGAGGGTGAATGAAAGGCGGCTTTTGATTTCGATGTTTTCCGGGAAACATTTCGAACTGACGATGCCAGAAGCATCCGGTACGAAAGTTCCTTTGAGTGAGTTGCCTCCTCCGAGCAGTTTGCTTAACGGATTATCGGTCTTGATAGGACTGATGGCTTTTTCGTTGGCACCGAAGAAAGCCGTAACGTCGATTACCACGTTCTTTCCGTTTTGGGCCGCGATTTTGAACCCTTTCAGCACGGGGTCATAAAAGTTCTTGTCGAAAGCCGATTCTATGGGGTCTGTCCCCGCTACGATGTCGCTGCTTTGTATTTGGTGTATGTACACGTTCCGTTCGTCCTTGCTGAAGCGGATTAATAGCGGCTGTGTGGCAATCTGTCCGGCTACGAAATCCCGTGTGTTGCTCGTAGCCGCTACGCGGTTGGCCAGGATATAGGTACGCCCGAAAGCGGAGTCCGGGATTTCGAAGTAAAGTTTTCCTTCTTTGGCATTGTATAAGGTGGTGAACAAGCCTTTCTGTACGGCGGCGTTTTTGGTCACTTTTTTATAATCGGCATTGACGGAGTCTTTTACCAATGCCGTTATTGCATTCTTGTTCTTTTTGCTCTTTCTTTTGGCTTCGGTTGGTTGGCAGACAGCCAGAGTGGCCAGTAAGACGAGAGCTATTCCTGTACTTTTTCTCATAATCGTCTTATTTTTGAATGATTGATTTGTAGACAGCAGAAGATAAGAAAGGAGGATGAGAACTCGTCTTACCCTCCTCTCCGGTATATGTGCTATATTATTGGGCGTTTACTTTACATGAGATGTGATTGGCTTTTACAATATACAAGCCCGGTTCGAGGCTGAAGTTCACTGCATTTCCGCTTGCAGCCTGTATGGCAATGGCCTGTCCGGACAGGTTGTAAACCTTCACTTCGCAACCGTTTGTCAATCCTGTTACCAGCACGTTGCCGCGTGTGGCCGTAATGGCAGGGGCATTGTGGCGAGTGCCTTCTATATTGCTTCCGCCTTCCACGAGCGTGGTTGTGGTCTTGAACGTATTTGAACCGCTGAATTTCGGGAAAGCTTCAGTCGTCATTTCGCAGTACACGGGCGAGTCTTGCTTCGTCAGGAAGGTGAACACGCCGTCTTCTTCGGTATAGTCAGTTCCGGCTACGAGTGCCGTGCCGTCCTCGGTCATCCACGTGTAAGTGGTCGTTTGTGGGCTCTCTGCCAGTCCGGTAATATGGTTTTGTGCCGAGAGGTCTACGGTTTCGTCCGCTTTTACTTCCGCTGCAATCTGCAAGGCGTTTTGCGGGGCATAAGTGAATGTCTTGCAAGGCAGTGCGGGAAGGGTAGCCAACGTGAAGTTGTTCTTGCTGCAGTTCACGCTTTTGGTCACGTTGTCGGCTTTGAGTTCCGTCAATTTGTTGCCCATGCAGAACAAGGTGCCTAAAGCCTCGCTTGCCGTCACATCCAACGAAGTGAGTTGGTTGTTGTTCAGGTTGACATAGGTAAGAGCCGTGTTTTTGCTCAGGTCGATGTCTGTGAGTTTGCAGTTCAGCAGGTACAGGCTCGACAGTTTCGTGTTGTTCGACAAGTCGATGGCTTCTATCGGGCAGTTGTTGAGCGACAAGTAATCCAATTCCGTATTTTGAGTTAAGTTTATTTGGGTCAAGGGCGTGTCTTTGGCATCCAAGCGGGTCAATTTCGTATTGGCCGTGAGGTCGAGCGTTTCCAAGTCGTTGTTGTAGCAGTTCAGCTTTTCCAAATTCACGTTTTGGCTGAGGTCCAAAGTCTTCAGTGCGTTGGTATACACGTTCAGTTCTTTCAAGTCGGTGGCGGCCGATGTGTTGACGGCAGTCACTTGTGCGCCGTCCACACGTGAATCGCAGCCGAAGACAGAGATTTCGCGGGCATAGATTTTGATGTGGCCTTCTCCGGCAGGTGTACCGGTCACGGTGGTAGTCGTACCATATTCGTCTGCCAATGCGATGGTGTCCGTTGTCATACGCTGTCCGTTGCCCCAATCCACCATGATGCGGTTGGCTTCCGTTGTGGATGCGAATGTGAGGTTACGTTCATTGCCGTCCACGTCAGCGGTAAGCGTCAAGTAAAGTTCCGGCTCGGTTTCAATGGTAGTCTGTGCGGTCTTAAAAGTATTTGTGCCTGAAAATTTAGGGAAGGCCTCTGTGGTCATTTCACAGTAAACAGGTTCGTCGAAAGCTTTCAGGAACGTGAATACATCATTTTCCATTGTGTAGTCCGTGCCCGCCTGCAGTTCGGTGTCGCCTGTTTTCCATACGAATGTGGTTTTTTGTGCTTCGGTAGTCAGTCCGGTAAGGTTGTCTTGTGCGGAAAGGTCGATTTTCTCACCCTGCCATATTCGTTTCATGATTTGCAAGGCGTTTTGCGGGGCATAAGTGTAAGTCTTGCAAGGCAGTGCGGGCAAGGTGGCCAACGTGAAGTTGTTTTTGCTACAGTTCACGCTTTTGGTCACATTGTCGGCCTTAAGTTCCGTCAATTGGTTGCCCATGCAGAACAGCGTGCCGAGGGATTCGCAGGCCGTCACGTCCAATGAAGTCAACAGGTTGTTGTTCAGGCTGGCATACGAGAGAGCCTTGTTTTGGCTGAGGTCTATTTGAGTCAGCTTATTATTTAGGATGTATAGGTTCACCAATGCTTTGTTTTGGCTTAAGTCAATAGACTCCAACTTATTGTTGTTGAGCTTCAGGGTTGTTAGTTTTGTGTTATGGCTCAAATCTATTTCGGCCAACTCCATGTTGGTGGCATCCATAGTGGTCAGTTCCGTGTTCGCCGTAAGGTCTAAAGACGTGATGGGATTGTTATTGCAAGTCAACTCTGTCAGTTTCGTGTTCTGACTGAGGTTCAATCCGGTAAGTTTGTTGGTGTTACAGGTTAATTCCTGCAAAGCTGTGGCTTGGGTTACATCAATGGTTTTTACTTGTGCACCGTCTACGCGGGAGTCGCAGGCAAATACCGCGATACCGTCACCATAGATTTTGATGATACCTTCCCCGGTGGGCGTACCGGTTACGGTAGTAGTCGCACCGTATTCGTCTGCTACGGCAATTTCTTCTGTTTCAACGAGTTTTCCGTCTCCCCAGTCGATTTGCAGTTTATGACCGGTTTCTGTCATGGCAAAGACCAAATTGCGTGCATTACCGTCGATTTCAACGGTTAACGTGATGGCCGGTTCGGTTTGTGCATAAGTGACGATGCCGAACATGGCGAATAGGATAGAGAGTAGATACTTCTTCATAGACGTTTGTTTTTAATTAGAAAATAGTTTTTAGTCTCTTTTTGTCCGCTTTTATTCTTCCTGCGAACCTATTGCTCTCTTAATAAGAGAGCGATTGCATAATTATGCGACTCTATGA
>ULRE01028139.1_pt1 | contig 11508 bp, 7 predicted proteins | sample 1955141 | NCBI WGS metagenome assembly ULRE01 (sample SAMEA4835674, study PRJEB28245) | human gut metagenome | biome: gut microbiome; material: fecal sample | place: Denmark | collected 2008
AGAAAAGGCGAAGGAAGAAAAGGTGGAAAGGGAGAAGGAGGAAAGGGCTGAGGGATCAATACTGCCGCGGGCCGAAGATGGAGGTGCCGATGCGGACGATGGTGGCGCCGTGGCGGATGGCTAGGGGCCAGTCGTGGGACATTCCGATGGAGAGCTCGGTGAAGTCGGTCAGCTGGGGATAACGGGTGTCCAGACGTTGCTTGAAGGACTGGATGCGGGCGAAATCGGACTCGACAACAGTGTCGTCATCGGTGTGGGTGGCCATTCCCATCAGGCCGTGGATGAGGACGTGCTGGTAGGAACGGCCGCCGGCATATTCATCAAGGATGGACTCGATCTCCTGCTCGGTGAGGCCGCCTTTGGTGAGTTCGGCGCCGAGGTGAAGTTCCAATAGGACGTTGACGGTCCGGGAATTGACCAAGGCCCAGTTGTCGATCAGGTCCAGAAGGTGGCGGGAGTCCACGGACTCGACCAAGTAGGCGTACGGAAGAACCAACTTCAGTTTGTTGGTCTGGAGATGGCCGATGAAATGCCACTCGATATCCTGCGGGAGCTGAAGGGCCTTGGCGGCGAACTCCTGAGGACGGTTCTCTCCGAAACAGCGCTGGCCGGCCTGATAGGCGGTCAGAATGTCCGGGAACGGATGGAATTTGGAAACTGCCACCAGTTTAACCCCCGATGGCAGTTCCTTTTTGATATTATTAAGATTCTCTTCTATCATTCCGTAAAGGATTTACTGGAATCAAAAAAGTCTTTATTATTTGAATATTGTTTACGTCCCTCCCTCCTAAATCAGGAATCCTGTTAAAAGTGTCAAATAAAAGAGAATACTCCTAAAATTCAGACAACAAAACCTAAACAAATTCAAAATATTCATTTAGCCTGGCTTAGCGGCGGCCTTTCTGCTGCTCCCTCTGCATCTGAGCCTGCATCCTCTGGGCCTCCTCAAGACGCTGCTGCCACTTGCTCTTAGGCATCTTCTTGCCCTCGGTGGCCTTCAGTTTGGCAAGAATCTCGTCCGGATTCACGAACCACTTTCTGATCACCCAGGTCTCAAGCATCGTGATGAGGTTGGAGAGCAGGTAGTAGTAGCTCAAACCGGCGGAGAGGCTGTTACAGATGAAGAACATCATTATAGGCATCATCCACACGCTCATAAAGCGCATCGAAGCCATCTGAGGATCATCGGCTCCTGGCTGGGATGCGGTCGTGATCTTCGAATAGAAAAACATTGACACGGCCATCAGCAGGGCGAACAATGACAGGTGATCGCCGATCAGCGGAATCCTCGTACCGAAATCGATGATGGAATCGTAAGCGCTCAAGTCATCGGCCCACAGGAAAGACTGCTGACGCAGCTCGATGGAAGCCGGGAAGAAGCGGAACATCGCCCACAGGATCGGGAACTGGAGGAGCATCGGCAGACAGCCGCCCATCGGGCTGATACCGGCCCTCTTGTATAGATCCATCTGAGCCTGCTGCTTCTTGAGAGCGTCCTCCTGCTTAGGGTACTTCTGGCTCAGCTTGTCGATCTCAGGCTTGATGGCCTGCATCTTGGCGGATGAGGAGTACGACTTGTAGGCGAACGGAAGCACGACAATCTTGATGAATATGGTCATCAACAGGATGATGATTCCGAAGTTGGAGATGAACCTGTGCAGGAAGTCGAACAGAGGAATGATCACGAATCTCGTGAACCAACCAACGAGCCAACCTCCCAGCGGGATGATCTTCTCGTACTTCTGGTCGAAGGACTTGAGGGTCTTGAAGTGGTTAGGACCGAAGTAGAACTCGAACGGAACCACCGTCTCGTGCTGTCCCGGCTGGAAATCCATCCTCAGACGCGCCTCGCCAGTCATCAGGTTGTGACTCTCGTCGTCCTCAGGGAAATAGTTCAGCGCGAAATCAGCCGACGCGAACTCCTGCGGAGACCTCATGATGGCGGAGAAGAACTGCTGCTGGAATGCGAACCAAGACACCCTGGCATCGACACGTTTCTGCGCGCTGCGGCCCTTGGCGATGGCCTCCGGTTTCTTCTCACCGTTGAAATAGTAGTCAAGTTTGGAGTACTGGACCTCACTCTTGTAGCCCTTCTCCATCCTCGGCATGGTCACGAAATAATCCACATCGAACGAGAACACATTCTTAGGAATGACATTCTCCATTCCCACGAACGAGAGATAATTCTTCACTGAATATGATCCTTCGGCAATCGAATATCTCTGCTCGATGTAGCCGCCACCAGCGAAAGGCAGACGCATCGCAAGCGAAGTGTCAGTCTTCTCGGCGACCACAAAGTTGAAGTCCGCGGTATTGATCGTCTCTCCGGCATAGACCTGAATGTCATAGCGGCTCATCTCCGGCTTGAAGATGAAAAGCTCACCACCACCGTAGCTGCTATATTCATTGATTTTCACTGAATATGGCTGCGCACCTTTCGTGGTGAAAGCCACCTCGAACTTGTCGTTGGCCAAGGTAACGATCTGAGCCTCCGCTGAATGAGCGGCCTCAAGGAGAGAATCCTTATAGATGCTCACCGGAGCGGCGGCCACCTGAGCGACCGAAGCCGTGTCGGAGGACATTCTCTGGGCCGCCTCAACGGCGGCGATCGAGTCGGCCTGAATCTGTTTGGCCAACGCTATCGAGTCCAACTGTGCCTGATAGGCGGCCTGTTTCTGATACTGTTTGTTCTGATAGAAGGTAAAGCCGAACAGGAGCAAGCCTATCAGGACAATACCTGTGATTGTGTTCTTATCCATTCTTGATTACTTCTCTTCTTCGCTCTCCTCTGCCTTGCGGATCTTTGCCTCAAGATCCTTCAGTTCCTGCTTCGCCGCGTCGATCCTCTCCTGCATCTTCTGGATCAGAGGAGCGGAGTTCTTGGATGACGAGAAGAAACCTATGTTGTTCTCGTAGGTGTCAATGTCCTGCTGGAGCTTGTTGTACTGCTGCACAAGACGATCCTTCTCGCTGAGCGGCTTTCTGGAGAATCCACCGTTCCTGCCACTGTTGCCGGCACCCTGTCTCGGAGCCCTGAGTGAGAAATCCGGGAACTTGGCCTGCATAGCCTCTGTGTAAGCGGCCAGAATGCTTTCCTTCTCCTTGAACGGAACGAATCCGATTCCCTGCCACTTGTCAGCGAAGGCGCGGGCGGCCTCGCGATCAGCCGCTGCGTCACCTGAGAGGACATATTCATTGATCTCTTCGATGAGAGCCTTCTTGGCCTTGAGGTTGCCGTGGAAGTCATTCTCCGGCTTGGCGTTCTTGTCGCGCTCGTTGAAGAACTCGTCGCAGGCGGCGCGGAAACGCTTCCAAAGCTGCTCAGACTTCTTGCGAGGCACGGCGCCGATCTCCTTCCACTGCTTCTGCAGGGCGATCAGAGCCTCTGTGGTCTTCTTCCACTCCTTGCTGTCCTTCAAGGCCTCGGCCTGCTCGATCAGGGAGAGCTTCTTCTCCATATTCTCGTTCATCGAGTCCTTGAACTGGGTGTAATATTCCCTCTTGCGGGAGAAGAACTTGTCGCAGGCGGCGCGGAAGCGGTCGTAGATCTTCTGGTTCTCCTTTCTGGTGGCGAATCCGATGGTCCTCCACTTCTTCTGAATATCCTCGATCTCGGTTGAGAGGGCGTTCCACTCGTTTGATGACTTGACTTCCTTCTCGGCGATGGCCTCGACCTGCTCGCAGAGCTTGGTCTTCTCGGCAAGGTTCTCCTGCTGCTTCTCCTTCTGGCCCTCGAAGTAGGCCTGATATTTCTTGTTTATGACGGCTGTGGCGGCCTTGAAGCGATCCCAGATGGAATCACGATATTCCTTTGCCACAGGGCCGAACTCCTTCCACTGCTCGTGGAGCTTCTGGAGCTCACGGAAAGCCTCGACGACATTCTCGTTCTCGGAAAGTCTCTCGGCGGCCTGGCAGAACTCCTCCTTGGCCTCAAGGTTCTTCTTGAAATCGAGATCCCTCAGGTCGCGGTTGATCTTCACCATGTCGTAGAATTTCTCCACGTAGAACTGGTAGGTGTCGTTCAGGTCACGGAACTTTGTGGCCGGAACCGGACCGATCTCCCTCCAGCGGTTCTGGAGCTCACGGAAAGCCGGGAATGTGGAGTTCACATCCTCCTGCTTCTCGACGAGGTTCTTAAGATCCTCGATGACAGCCTGCTTCCGGGCGAAGTTCTCCTCCCTCTGGGCATCCTGCTGGCGATTATATTCAGCACGCTCTTTCTTATAGTTGGCATAGACACCCTTGAAGGCGGTCTCCATGGCCTCGAACGGATTGTCCTTCACTTCCTCGGTCTGAGCCGCAGGGGCGACCTCATCGATCACATCCTCCCTTGACGAAGGCTCATCAACCTTCGCTCCAAAGCCGGCCTCGGCCTTCTCTTTTGAGAGTTTCTTGTAGAAAGCGGACTTGATGGCCTCAGCCTCCTTGTACCTCTTCATCCTGTCGTCGGCCTGGGAAAGCTTGTCGAACATGTCCGACAACTCAGCCAACGAAAGGCTCCCGAGATCAGCCGGAATCTCTCCGCCTTCCTCGGCCTGAACGGCTTCCTCGCCTCCTTCATTCGCATTCTCCACAACCTGTGGGGCCTCTTCAGCCTTGTCAGCGACCTCCTCGGCAACCTCCTGCGCCTTAAGATCTTCTACATTCTCATTGAGAGCCTTTGGAGCTTCCTCTACATCTGGGGTCACATTAACCTCAGGAATATTACCTTCACTCATAAAGCAGTTTAATTATAAGAGTTTCAACATATCCGCAAATATACCTAAAAAAACAATTAAAAACCCTATTTTTGCAAAAAGGAAAAACAATATTCTATGCGAATTGACATTCTTACAGTCGTTCCGGAACTTCTGGACAGTCCGCTGAGCCACTCGATCGTGGGGCGGGCGATCAAGAAAGGTCTGGTCGAAATACACGTCCACAACATCCGGAAATATGGCCTCGGCCCGCGCGCCACGGTGGATGACTACTGCTACGGCGGCGACGCGGGGATGGTGATGATGATCGAGCCGGTGGAGAAAATGATCGACGAGCTGAAGGCGGAGCGGGAATATGACGAAGTCATCTACATGTCCCCCGACGGCGAGCGTCTGAACCAAGGAATATCCAATGAGCTCTCCCTGAAGGAGAATCTCATCCTCCTCTGCGGCCATTATAAAGGAATAGACCACCGGATCAGGGAACATCTGGTGACCCGCGAGATCTCCGTGGGCGACTATGTGGTCAGCGGCGGCGAGATCCCGGCGGCCCTGCTGGCGGACTCCATCGTGAGATTGATTCCGGGAGCGTTGTCCGACGAGACCTCTGCCCTCAGCGACAGTTTCCAGGACGGCCTCCTCTCCCCTCCTGTTTACACGAGACCGGCCGACTACAAAGGCTGGAAGGTTCCTGAGGTCCTGTTGAGCGGAAATCCGAAACTCATCCGCGAATGGCAGGACGAGCAGGCTCTTGAGCGGACAAGGCTTCTCCGGCCGGAACTGCTCGGCGACACCGGCGGAAAGCACGATCAGGCGATCGTAAAATAAGAGAAGGTCCTGAAAAAAATCGCTTGACGAACAACCATTGGAAAACATTGATAGTCAATGGAGAAGATAGTTATCAACGTAAAACGTTTAAAAGTTTTCCGGAAAAAGGCTTGCTTAAACGTTTTTTTTGACTACTTTTGTCATCGGAAATGTGAGATACATCACACTCTAACGACTATGACCTTCTTTCAAAATAAGGTAATACACTACTAACTAACCGAAAAAAGTCCGCAGCGATGTGGGCTTTTTTGTTTTCATGCCCAGCACCTCTTTTTGCAAACCACGGCCACGCCATTCAGCCTTGCACGCCACCGTAGCCTATACTGCCGTGGCTGACCCTCTCTTCAAATGCCGGGTAGGCCACACAACTCTGCCCTGCACACGCCTCTGAGGCCTTGTCCTGTGGCCGTGGCTTGCAAAATTAGGAATATGAACCGAAATGAACTTGACTCTATCGATTTATATTGCTAACTTTACGTTTGGTATTGGCATCGGTCAATTCCAAGATAATTAAGTAACATGAAAAAATAAGTTGCCTCAGATTAAGAAAATATTTTCGAGGATAGATCTGTTTTCGAAGAAGGACTGTGCCGGTGGCACATGACTGATGAGAAAAGACATATAGACCGAAAAGACAATCAAAGATCACCAAGTTATTTTTTTAAAGGATTGCTAAGAAGCTGTTTGATTTGTTTGAAATGCTCTTTGATGTGAAAAAACTCCATTTTCATCCCGCTTCTTCAGCCAGATAGCACCGCTGTCTTCCTTGGAAGAAGCGGTCGAGCCTGAAGTCTTTCACTCTCACATTTTCAGACAAAAGAATCAAAACAGCTTCTAATACTAATTGAATAAAGCAATGAAACCCGCATTGATCCTCATGACGCTGGCGGTGCTGGCATCCTGCAAAAAGACTGAGGAGCCGACACCGACCCCAGAGCCGAAACCGGAACCGGAATTGGTTCCTATCCAGATCGCCACAACGATGACAAGGGCGACAGACTATGCTTTCGAGACCGGAGACAATGTCGGACTCTTCGTTGTCAATGAGCCGAACAGCCTCCAACTTAACGGGAACCATGTGGACAACAGCAAGTTCACTTTCGATGGCGCGAAGTGGAACGCCGGAAAGGAGATCTATTGGCAGGACGCGACCACAAAGGCGGATTTCTACTGCTACTATCCTTACACGTCCTCTGTGTCATCAATCACAGCGTTCCCGTTCCAGATCAGCCCAAACCAGAGCACAGAGAGCGGCTATAAGGTGTCGGATCTAATGTGGGGAAAGGTTGACGGGGTCTCCCCTACTCCAGACCCGGTGGTCATCTCTGTCAATCACAGCATGAGTTGCCTGATTGTCAAGTTAAAGGCTGGAACCGGTTGGAAAGAGGATGACATAAAGGACGCCGAAGTGACTCTCTGCGGACTTAGGACATCATCACTCATTAATCTGGCTGACGGAACGGTCACCGCCGATGGCGGCGCCACGGAAATGAAGCCCATGCAGGTCGGAGCGGGAATATTCAAAGCCCTTGTCGTACCTCAGAAAGTCTCAGACTCGGAACTCGTCCGGGTCAAGGTCGGCACGAATTCATATTCATTGAAGACCTCCATCGACTTGAAATCAGGCAGGCAGCACACGTGCACGGTTGTGATCAACCGCACCGGCGAGGGCATCAACATCGGCATCGGCCCTTGGGAGACTGACGACATCGACTACGGCGGATCGGTCGAATAGAGCGGAGGGATATTCATGAAAAGGACATATTGCTTTATAACAGCGGTGGCGGCCATGATCGGGCTGGCAGCATGCTGCCTTGAGGAAGACAACCTCAAGCCGGAACCCGCGAACGATGATCCCGGACTGATCACCATCGCCGGTGAGATCTCGCAGATCTACCAGACAAGGGCAAACGACTCCGGCTTCGCGGACAAAGATGAGATCGGTGTTTACATCGTGGACTATAATGGCAGCGACGCCGGGACACTAAGGAACAACGGCAACAGGGCGGACAACGTCAAGTTCACATTCGACGAGGCAGCCTACAAATGGACACCGGTGCGCGACATCTACTGGAAGGACAAGGAGACACACATCGATGTCTATGGCTACTACCCTTACACCTCAGTCGAGAATGTCAATGAATATGCCTTCGAGGTTCAGAAGGATCAGAGCACGGAAGCGCTGAACGGCAAAATCGGCGGTTACGAGGCTTCTGACTTTCTGTGGGGAAAGGCCGGGAACGCCGCTCCGACGGACAGGATCGTCCGCCTGTCATTCGCACACAAAATGGCCGGAGTCAGGGTAACCCTTGTGAAAGGTACGGGATTCTCGGACGCGGAGTGGTCAGAGGCGAGCAAGAAAGTCCTCATTCTGAACACCAAAAGGAAAGCCATGGTTGACCTGTCCACAGGAGTTGTCACGGCAAGCGGCGAGGTCAATGGCACGGACATAATTCCTTACAGAAAGGGGAAAGATTTCAGAGCCGTGGTCGTGCCGCAGGAAATCGCCGAGGGGACGCCTCTTATCAGCGTCACTGTGGACGGAATTCCTTACAAGTTCAGCAGAGGAATCGTGTTCGCTCCGTCCAAGCAGCACAACTTCACGATTACCGTCAACAAGAAAGCGCCGGGCGACTTCGAGTTCAAGGTAAGCGACGAGAGCATCACGGCTTGGGAGAACGATGCCGTCTCACACGACGCCACAACGAGGGAATATATCGTCATCAATGTCGAGACTCCGGGGACACTAGACAAATGCATCGAGGCGGCGGGAAAGGATGTAGCAAAGGTCAAGAACCTGAAACTGACTGGAATGATCAACGCCAGAGACTTTGCTGTCATGAGACACTTGATGCCTATTCTTAAGTCGCTAAATCTCAAAGAAGTAAAGATTAAAGCTGCTGAAGGTGGACGAATCTTTGAAGACGATGGAAGCTATGACACCAGCGCATACAACAGTGGGAACGATGACGAAATTTCTCATCATGCCTTTCTTGGAAAAAAATCACTTCTGCATTTAGTTCTTCCTGACAGCATCACACGTATCGGTTATGGAGCATTTCAAGGATGTTCAAATATCACTGGATCGCTTGTCATACCTGAAGGTGTTACTGATATTGATTGTGGCGCATTTGGTGAGTGCAGTTCTCTCTCTGGCAGCCTCTCTCTCCCTAGTTCTTTGATTCGCATCAGCGGTAATGGCGTAGCTAGTGGTGGAGGCGCATTCCGTGATTGTGGTTTCAATTGCAAATTAGTTATTCCTGATAATGTTGAATATATTGGTGAGTTATCTTTCTATGGATGTAGAGGGTTGTATGGAGAGCTTCACCTCCCGGAAAAACTCGAGTTCATAGGAAGGCAGGCTTTTGGTGACGACAAAGGACTGTCTGGAAGTCTGACAATCCCAAAATCCTTGAAGACAATCAGTGAAGGAGCATTTGACGCATGTAGTGGACTTAATGGGACATTAACCCTTCATGATGATATCATAGCAATTGAGGCAACCGCATTTGCTGATTGTAGATTTAGAGGGGAACTTGTTCTGCCAAAAGATTTAGTGTCTATCGGAAGCCGCGCTTTCGAAGGATGCGACTTCAGTGGAGAACTCACTCTTCCCAAAAGTCTATCAACCATAGGAAACAGAGCTTTTGCAAACAACTGGAGGCTCACCGGGAATCTTGAAATCCCGGAAAACATGTTGTGTATCAACGCTGGCGCATTTAGTGGATGTCGCGGCATAGAAGGTCTGATACTTCCCGAAGGACTTGAGACAATAAGTTATTCAAACTATCATATCGGTGGTGGGGCCTTTGAGGATTGTTTCGGCATCAACAAGATCGTCTGCAAGGGCACTATTCCTCCTTATATTCAAACAGGTGCGTTCGATGGTGTTTCCAAAGACAACTTCACCGTGGAAGTGCCCGAATCCGCGGTGATTCAGTACCAGGCCGCGCCAGGTTGGAGTGACTTCAAGCGTATCTCGGCCTACCGAAATCTGTCCATAAGGCCTAATGTGGCTACAGCATTGAACACCAAGGTAACGAGAGACCTTGTGCTGAACGCTGACGACGAGTGGGTTGTGGAAAGCATGCCTGATTGGGTGACACTAAGCCAGAAAGAGGGTAAAGGCAAGACCCAACTCAAACTGGAATTCCAGCAGATGCCCCACGGATCGAACCGCGAGGGAAAGATTGTCTTCAAGCTCAAAGACAAGGACTACAGGGCAACATGTTACCTTACCCAGTATGACTACACCTACGCCGAAGACGAAATCATCACACTCCACAAAGCAGCAAAGGGCAACGGGATCAACCTTGTCTTCCTCGGAGACGGATTCAATGCAAAAGACATCAGCGAAGGGCTTCTGATGAAGAACATTCAGGAAGCGGTCGGTCACTTCTTCAGCATCGAGCCATACAAGACCTACAAGGAATATTTCAACGTCTATACAGGAATAGCGGTGTCGCCGGAATCCGGCATCGGAGGTGTCAACACCATCATCTACAACAAGTTCAACACTTCAGCGAAAGGTGGTGTCACCCTTGGCGGACGCAACGGAGAAAGCGACTACAACGAAATATTCAAATACGCCTGCAAGGCTCCTACCGTCAACGAAGGGAACCTCAACAAGACGTTGATCATCATTGTGCCTAACACTAGCGAATATGGAGGAATATGCTATATGTACGACGGCGGAGAGGCCATCGCCTATTGCCCGGTGAGTGACTATGGCTTCCCTCTGGATTTCCGTGGAGTCATCCAGCACGAGGCCGGAGGACACGGATTCGGCAAGCTCGGCGACGAGTACATCTACCACAACGCTTTCATTGACGCCTGCTCATGTACTTGCTGTGGCCACGTTGACGAATTCAACAGAGCCAAGGCCAAAGGCTGGTACGAGAACCTGTCACTTACCGGCAAGATGGATGAAGTGCCATGGAGCCACCTGATCTTCGATGAGAAGTACGGCAAGATCGTAGATATCTACGAAGGTGGATTCATGCACTCGCGCGGGGTTTATCGTTCGGAGTACAACAGCTGCATGAACAATGAGACCCCTTACTACAGCACCATCAGCCGCGAGGCGATTGTCAGAAGAATCATGGAATATGCCGGTGAGGAATATTCATTCGAGAAGTTCGCGGCCAATGACAACATAGAGAATCTGCCTGAAACCGCCACGGCCGCCACCAAGGCATCTCCGTTCAGTTTCTCGGTGTCCGGCGGAACGCATCAGCACGAGCCGGTGTTCATGGGTAAACGTCCAACTCTTAAATAGCGCATGATACAATGAAAAAGATATTCTATCTTTCAATGATTCTTCTCGCCGCGGCATGCTCAAAATCGGGTACGAAGGTTGAGGACGGCACTGAGGTTCATTTCAATTTAGGGTTCTCCGGACAGACCAGAGCCACAGCCAACGCCTTTGAAAGTGGTGATGTGACCGGGCTTTACATGACGGAGTACGACAGTTCCAACAAACCGGTTCCGCTTCAGGTGTCAGGTAACGCGGTCAACAACGCTGCGCTCAGATTTAACGGTTCCTCATGGACCACGTCACCGACCCTCTACTGGGACAAGGGCGTGAAGTACGATGTCTATGGCTACTACCCTTACGCCAAACCGGCATCCGTGGACGAGTACCGTTTCACTGTCGCCACAGATCAGACTACGGCGAAGACATCGAGGGCGCTCGGTGGCTATGAGGCCTCGGACTTCCTCTGGGCGAAACAGGCCGGTGTCAAGTACCCGGATGTCGTCAACCTTACATTCAGCCACAGGATGAGCCGTCTGGTCGTCAAACTGGTCAAGGGCAAGGTCTTCGAAGGTGACATGCCAAAAGATGTTGTCGTCAAGGTACATGGGACGGTGACGGACGCGATTGTGGATCTCGGCAGCGGAGTCGTAGTGAAAGACAACTACGGCAAGGCACAGACCATCTGTAACCGGAATCGAGAAATGCAGCAAAAGTGGTAACCAGAGT
>ULRE01049648.1_pt1 | contig 11369 bp, 9 predicted proteins | sample 1955141 | NCBI WGS metagenome assembly ULRE01 (sample SAMEA4835674, study PRJEB28245) | human gut metagenome | biome: gut microbiome; material: fecal sample | place: Denmark | collected 2008
TCACTATGTATCAAAGGCGACATCTGAATATTCTTAAATCACGAATGGCTGAGCCACGGCGTAGAATGCAGATAGTAATGGGGCCGCGCCAGGTCGGAAAATCCACATTGGTCGGACAGTTTACGGAAGGGATTTCGGTTCCGTTTGATTTTTTCGCTGCGGATGGTGTCAATCGTTTTGACTCTTCGTGGATACCAAATAAATGGCAGCAGGTGCGTATGCGGATGGATATTCATTCTGAGCAAGAACATATCCTGATTATTGATGAAGTCCAGAAAATCAGAGGTTGGAGCGAGCAGGTTAAGAAGGAATGGGACGAGGATTCCAGAAGTCACCGTAATCTGAAGGTGATTTTACTCGGTTCTTCCCGCCTTCTGTTGCAGAAAGGACTTGAAGAATCCCTTGAGGGGCGCTTTGAGACCATAAAAATGGGCTATTGGGATTGGCAGGAAATGCACGAGGCCTTTGGTTTTTCGATGGATGAATATGTTTACTTTGGGGGATTCCCAGGACTTGCGCCGGATATTAAGGATGAGGATAGGTGGCGTAACCTTATGGAGGATTCCATAATATCCCCGATTCTGACACGGGATATTCTTGAGATTGAAGAGATCCGTAATCCGGCTCTTTTAAGGCAGGTGTTTGAGCTTGCCTGCGTCGAATCCGCCAAGGAATTGTCTCTTACGAAGATGCAAGGAACGATGAACAGCGGTACCGTTCCGACAATCAAAAATTATCTTGACATACTCAACAAGTCGATGATAGTACAACCTCTTCAGAACTACTCTTCATCGAGAGTAAAAGAGAAACAGTCTGTCCCCAAAATGCAGGTGTTCAACAATGCGTTCCGCAACAGGTTTGGAACATTCTCTTTCGATGAGGTGCGTGTGGATCCGGCCGAGTGGGGACGTCTGGTTGAGTCGGCGGTCGGTGCGCATTTGGCCAACAGGGCGATGACCGATGACTATGAGTTGTTTTATTGGAGAAATGAAAGAAGGCAGGAGTGCGATTATGTTCTGAGAAAAGGGCAGGCACTGGTTGCCATAGAGGTCAAAAGTGGCAGCGTTGACAAGACCGTAGGTTTTGAAAAATTCAAAGAACAATTTGCGGATAAAGTCACTGCCGCATTCATTGTTGGCCCCCATGCTCTGCCTCTGGACGATTTTTTCATAATGGATCTGAAGTCACTGTTCAAAAAGGGTTAGCTCATGCGGACTTGATTAAATCCGACGCGAAGACGTAGGCATCGGAAATCTGTCCGTCAAAGAAGATTCCTTCGACAGGTGGCAGGGAAGTCCGCACAAAGAAATCTATTTTCTGATCCATCTTGTCCAGTCTCTGCTCGTGCCGCATCAATTTGCTGCCAAGGCGTGTCTCTATGTCATTCAAGCGTTGGTTGATGGAATGACCTTTCAATAGGTATTCCTTCAATACTTGGTTCGCCCACTTTCTGAACAATGTGGCATTTTTGCTGTTAACCCGATACCCGACGGAAAGAATGGCATCAAGGTTATAATACTGGGTTGTGTAGCGTTGACGGCCATCGTTGGCCATATGTTCCAAAATGGAACACGTGCTACTTCTGTCCAATTCTCCGCTTTTGTAGATGTTGTTCAGATGCTTGGTGATGGCTGGGCGTTTAGTACCAAACAGATAAGCTATCTGCTCCTGTGTTAGCCACACAGTCTCATCTTCCAGCCGTACTTCAAGCCTGACCAGATCATCCGGCTGGTAGAGTATTATTTCGTCTTTCTGTTCTGCAGATGTCCTCAGCTCGTTTTTTGATTGTTCCATAGTTTAACTCTTTTGTGGTTTGGTTTGCAATAATAGATAAAATCCATCAGAGGTAAATTCAAAAACAGAAAAACTTGGAGCAATATTTTCTTATGGCACTTTTCTTTTGGATAAGAAACAGAAATTTCTGTTTCTTATCTGTTTAGTTGTCAAGACCACCGCTTATTTCAAGAGGATGAGATAGGAGGCTCCCATCGCGTTTCTATATTCAAGTCGCTTTTTGCAGTTCTGCGATCTGCGATTTGGTTTAGCGATTGGGCAGAGGTTTGTCCGGTGAAACACTTGTATCGCCGGACAAACCGGCAACGATATGAGTTTGTCCGGTGAGGGTGGGGATTCACCGGACAAGGCGATTTTGAAAAGGATAACTTGGGTTGGCCGGGGGTGGCGTGTTTGAGGCACGTGAGGAATATTGTTTTTACAAATCGCTTTCAGAGTAATGTGCCACAGAACAGTGTAGAATGACGGTAAGCCTGAAAAAGTCGTGCGATCGGGGGCGAGATATTCATGACAAAGTGGCCTGTGGACGGTTCTGTGGCCGATCGCCCTGAAGGTGTTTTGCAAAATGTAAGGGATAACTTGGATTGGCCGGGAGGTGGCGTGTTTGAGGCACGTGAGGAATTCTGTTATTTTACGAATCGCTTTCAGAGTAATGTGCCACAGAACAGTGTAGAATGACGATAAGCTTGAAAAAGTCGTGCGATCGGGGGCGAGATATTCATGACAAAGTGGCCTGTGGACGGTTCTGTGGCCGATCGCCCTGAAGGCGTTTTGCAAAATGTGAGGGAAAACTCTGGATTGGCAACGGCTATATTGGGAGCAGGCCACGGTGTAGAGTCTCTGCTGACACTCTGAATGAAAAACGACTGACCGGAAACGGTCAGCCGTTGTAATATTCATTGAAAAGAATTCGCTATTTGCCCTGCGCCTCGTAGTCGGCCTTGACCTGTTCCAGAAGCTTGTCGGCTTTGGCGTAGCCGTCGGCTGGGGCTTTCCAGATGATGGCGAAGAGGATCACGCCGACGATGCCCAGGGCTATGGCCACCTCGAAGACGGAGTTCCAGCCGAACTTGTCGGCAAGGGCTCCGAAGACGAGACCGGAGATCGCTGTGCTGGCGTAGCCGAGGATGCCGGCCATGCCGTTGGCGGAGGAGGCGACACGCTTCGTGGCCTGGTTGGACAGGCATATTCCTATAAGAGCCTGAGGCATGTAGATGAAGAAGCTGGCCATGATGATCAGGGCCACTGACAGGCCGCCCATCTCCTTAGGGGTGAGCCAGAAGAGGATGAAGCAGGCTGTCGCGCTGGCCAGGCCGATGAGACAGGTTCTGTGGGCCTTGCTGCCGAAGAACTTGTCGGTCGCCCAGCCGGCGAGAAGTGTTCCCACGATGCCGAGCACTTCAGTGATGCCCACCACCGTCGAGGCGGTCTGGATGCTCAGGCCTCTGTCCTGCGTGAGGAAGGTCGCGCCCCAGTCCAGGATGGTGAACCGGATGATGTAGATGAAGAAGTTGGATGTCGCGAGGATCCAGACGATAGGGTTCTTGAACACCATCTCCTTGACGAATCTCTTGTAAGCGAAATCGGTGAACTCCTTAGGCTCCGTGACGACTTCCTTGACTGGAGCGTTGTCGTCAATCTCCTCAGGATCAGGCAGTCCTACTGACGCAGGGGTGTCCTTGAGGCCGAAGAGAACCAGAACGGCACCGGCTATTGCGAGGAGTGCCGGGACGAAGAAGCACCATTGCCACGCTGAATATGAGAAGTGGTTCAGAATGAAGGTTCCGCAAAGGAATGCCACGAGGCTGGCTCCGATGGAGTGCGAGCTGTTCCAGATGGCCTGCTTGGTGGCAAGCTCCGAAGGCTTGATCCAGTGTGCCATGAGGCTGCCGCATGGAGGGAACCCCATTCCCTGAGTGTAACCGTTTATGAGCCAAAGGCTTCCGATGAAAGCGACCATCCCCATAGTGGCCTTGCCCTCGCCGTCCATGAAGTTGAAGAGGCCGTTCATCTCAGGACTGAGGCCAATGAATATATTCACGAGCGCGGAGAGGAAAAGTCCCGTGGCCATCATCTTCTTGCGGCTGACACGGTCGGCGATGAAGCCGTTGATGAACCTTGAGAGGCCGTAGATGATGCCGTGCAGGGTCAGGAAAAGGCCGAGCTTGACCTTGCTGATACCCAGCTCGGCCTCAAGGGCCGGCATCGTGATGCTGAAGTTCTTCCTTACAAAATAGAAAAGGGCGTACCCGATCATCAGGATGATGAGGGTTCTCCACTGCCAGTAGTTGTACTTTTTCTTTACTGATTGATCCATTCTTTTAGCGTTTTTAAAACGGGGGACACAAAGATACAAAAAACGGCATTCTTAATGAAGAAATTGTTATTTTTGTAGGATATGAAATGAGCGGTCGCGGAACTGTTGCTTCGCCCGGTCGCTGAGCTTGTCGAAGCGGCAGTTGGTTCGACAGGCTCACCAATCATCGAAGCGGTCCCTGAACCTGTCGAAGGAACCGGATAATGAAAGATATTAATTATTAATGAATATGACAGAAAACTATAACAAGTCTCTCACAGCAGAGCAGAAAGCCAAGCTTCGCCGGATCAAGCATCTGGCCCTGGATATGGACGGCACCATCTACATGGAGAACAACATTTTCCCTTTCACCGTCGAGGTGCTCGACACGATGAAAAGGAACGGGGTGGGATATTCATTCTTGACGAACAATCCGACGAAGTCGGTGGAGGATTACCTCAAGAAACTCGCCGGAATGGGGATTCCCGCCGATGAAGGGAATATGTACACGACCCCTATCGCCACGATTGATTATATCAAGAAAAATTTTCCTAATGTTAAGAAACTCTTTATGTTGGGAACTCCGAGTATGATCGGCCAGTTCGAGAAGGCCGGGTTCATCTCCTGCGCCGACGATCCTGATGACGTTCCGGACATGCTGATTGTGGCCTTCGACACCACGCTTGTATATTCACGCCTCTGCCGCGCCACCTGGTGGGCCAAGCAAGGCATTCCGTATATGGCGACGAACCCGGATTGGGTCTGCCCGACAGATGCCAGAACCATCCTTGTGGACTGTGGCTCGCTCCAGAAGTGTATCGAGGCGGCTTCAGGCAGAAGACCGGACAAGGTGATGGGCAAACCGGATCCTACGATGCTTGACGGCATCCGTGACCGTAACGGTCTGCAGGCCGACGAGATAGCGATGGTCGGCGACAGAATCTACACGGACATCGCTATGGGCCACAACGCCGGAGCAGTCAGCGTGCTGGTGCTTTCTGGTGAGACTACCCTTGAGACCGCTCTGAAAGTGGCCGAGGACGCCCGCGCGAACCCTCATCCCGAGCACTACCCGGCGGATTTCATCGTCCGCGACCTCAAGGAACTCGGAGATCTGATCCTTGAGAGCCACAAGGACTAAATTCCCGATGAAAGTCCTTTTCATCCACGGGCTTGCGTCTTCCGGTGCCTACAAGATGGCCTCCTCCCTGCGGATTCTTCTGAAGGGGAGTGAGGTCATCGCTCCGGACGTGCCCATCGAACCCGGCGAGGCTTTGAACCTTCTTGAAGGAATATGCCGGGACGAGCGCCCCGACCTCATCGTCGGCCTGTCCCTTGGCGGATTCTGGGCACAGAAACTCCGTGGCTACCGGAAGATCCTTGTCAACCCTGACTTCCACATCTCCCGTCTCCTGCGCACGATGATAGGGGAGCGTGAATATCTTTCCCCGCGCCGCGACGGAGCCTTGACGTTCACCGTCACCGATGCTCTATGTGATGAATATGCCCGTTTGGAAAGCGTTGAGTTTGATGGACTTGCCTCCGAGGAAGTCGCATTGACCACCGGAATGTTCGCCGACCGTGACGAGATGGTCAACTGCAAGGACGAGTTTGACCGCTTCTACCCGGGGCGCTCGCACTCCTACCCGGGAACCCATCTGCCCAACTATCCGGAAATAAAACAATACATCATACCAGTAATTCATCATGAAATACCTGATTAACAACTCCACTGATCCGTACTTCAATCTCGCGTTCGATGAGTACTGTCTTGAGAACATTCCGTCCGAGGAACCGTACTTCTTCCTCTGGAGGAACCGTCCGTCCGTGATCATCGGCCTGAACCAGAACGCCTACAGCGAGGTGAATCTGGACTATCTCAATTCGCACGGCATCACGCTGGCCCGCCGTGTGACCGGAGGCGGAGCCGTCTATCACGATCTCCAGAACATGAACTACACGATCATCGGCAGGAACCCGTCCCCTCAGCCGATGGTGGACGCTCTGCGCAGTCTTGGCGTACCAGCCGAGCTGACAGGCCGCAACGACATATTCGTAGAAGGAAGAAAGGTCTCAGGCTACGCCCGCCGCGTCTCCCACAATCAGGAGATCATCCATGGCACGCTGATGTACAACGTTGACCTTGACACTCTTATCAAGGTGCTCGACACTCCGACCTCGAAGATGCAGGCCAAGGGAATATCCTCGGTCAAGAGCCGTGTGGCCAACCTGAAGGAATATCTTCCTCAGTTCAGTTCCTTGGATGAGCTCCAGGCCAAGCTTCAGGAGATTCTTTCAGCAGGTGACGGCCAGATGCCCCTTTCCGCCGAGCAGATCGCCGAGGTCCGGAAGCAAGCCGACGAGAAGTTCTCCACCTGGGATTTCATCTATGGTCACTCCCACGAAGCCGATTTCCGCTGCAAGGCCAAGCTGGCCTGCGGCAACGTCGAAGCCAATCTTCGCATAGACCACGGCCTCATCGACCGCCTCGATTTCACCGGCGATTTCCTTTTCGACACCCCCGCCGAAGAGTTGTCCGTCAAGATGATCGGCCTCCGCTACGATCCCGCTGACATAAAGGCCTTCCTTGCGTCCCAGCCCGTCGCCTCCTATTTCCGTGGCGCCACCGCTGACGACCTCGCCGCCCTCCTCTTCAAGCCTTCCTCCGAGTAGTCGTCTTCGTCGTTCGCGAAATTTCCCGCAAACGCTCCCGTTGCAACTCTACAAGTCCCTCTCCGGCAACGAATATATTCCAAAATGTCGCCGAGACTTCTTGTCGTAATCAAAAAAGAGCGGTCGCTGAGCCTGTCGAAGCGCCGCTCCTTTACGTAAAGGTCACAATTATGCCGTCAGCAGCCCCGCATATCGCGGCTTCTGTCGCATGTAAGCAATCTGAATCACCGCCGGAATCGTCACACGATAAGCCGGCCCGGCGATGTCGATGACAGTCCAAAGCGCAGTAACCGCCCACCCGATCGGCCCGGCAAACACAGACAACCACTTGGTCAAAGCCGCATTGGCCGCAATTGTCAAACCTCTGCCAGTCAGGAACTTCGCTAACGCATTCGCGACCACAACAAGCCACTTGTAACAAACGAACCCTCCTTCCCGAATAGCCAATTGAAGCGCCGCAATCGCGGCCTCTCGTTAATAGTACCTGAGATGAATGTCCATCTGATCCATCATCTCCTTAAGCTGCTCATCAGTCATCGTCTTCGAGATGTTGTCAAACATCTTCTCAAGCAGATGCCGCTCGATAACCTCGTCGGAATCTCCAGACTTGATTTTGACCTTCTGCCTTTTAGCCACATCCCGAAGAATCTCTGAATATTCCGGCCCCTCTCCCCGGACAATGTTGGCGAAAGTGTTACCTCCAAACTTCCGGAACTCATCCACCATAACCGGCGCGAGAGCCCTCATGTTGCCCGGATAATTCATCCGATAGCCAACCGTCCCCGTCAGCTCCTCAGTGAGCCTCGGACTCCCGTCCTTGTCAAGCGTAATGATGTCACAAAGCGTCCTAAGATCCTCGTTGGATGCGGTGTTGATAAATGCTAATGTGTTGTTATTCATATTCATTAATGTTTTTAATATGTGATTTGTCATAATGTCTAATTTCGTAAGTGATTCTGCCATTCCATGGCGAGGCTACCATATATAGGGTAGCTCTGCAACAGGTTCTTCGTCCTAGCTCTTCTTACGGACGAAGAGTTTGCTGACTCCGGCAGAGGCACTGACACCACCAACGACGCCACCGATAAAACCACCTATGGCTGTGCCGATACCAGGACAAATGCATGAGCCTATTGCAGCTCCAGCCCAGGCTCCACCAGTGCCACCTACCGCACCGGCACCGTTGCAGGCTGTCCGCTTGCCGAATTCCTTTCCGGATATTTTGCCAGAGCAGAGTCTGACTGTGTCGGGAATGACGCTGACTGTGAAGGCTGCTGTTGCGGTGATAACATTTGTTGAGGCAGTACGAGAGAGGAGGTTACGGGCAGCAGCTCCTGTCAGTGCACGTTTGCCAACACCTTCCGCTGTCTTCTCTATCACCTTCCGCCCAACTCCCGAACGCATGGCTGCGTCTATGACCTTGTTAGCGCTTTTCTGTAGGACAGCTGTAGTGGCTCGCCCCGCGCTTGTCCTCAGGAATTGCTGTGTAGCGACACCAGCGATCATGGTCTTGGTTGCAGTCTTTCCGGCTTGGATGCCGGAAGCCTTAAGAGCCTCACCATTGGTGGCTCCTTGGCTTTTAGCCGAAACGAAAGTAGTTACTGCTGAGATGGCACCGGCTGTTACAGACGCGCCAGCCTGATTGCGAATGTCGAACTTAATCGATTCCCAGTTTCCGGCCTTGGCGATCTTGACAGCCTGGTCGTATGTATAATGTCCCTTGCGGACGAGGTTTTTCGCCTGTGACGGATCGGAGACACCTTCCACCTTGCCATCGCGGATCTTTTCTTCCATCATCTTGACAGCTTCGTCATACTGGTCTTTTGGCACTTCCAGCTGCTGATCGGGATAACGGTATTTGCCTGTAGCCTTGTCAAATGCACTGTTGACAGTTGCCCTTGCGCTCTGACAGTACTTGGTTTGCACTTTCACACCGTCCACGATGCGGTCAGGTCCGTCAGAAGTGTTGTCATAACCGGTCTTCACCACTTTATGACCATGATAGCGATCAGCGAGTGCGTTGGCGTCTTCGGCGGCATATCCATGCCCAGTCTGACGTTCTCCGCAGTTGTACTGTCTCCACTGTGTGGATTCTGTTGCCTTACTTGAGAGGATCGCGCTTGTTCCCAGCAGGCCACTGTCGTTGTAGTGTCTGCGCGCTCCGAGATGCCAACCACCACAGGACTTGCAGTAGTATGGCGCAAGTTGTCTGTCCTGCGAGCGTGTGGAGTTTTCAAAACGAGCCTTTGACTCAGCTTCTTCTTTGGTGTGGAAGATGGTCTTGGCCTTGTTTTGGCGTTCACAGTAGGTCACATCCCCAAGAGTTACGAGGTTGGAGTTTGATGTTGTTGTTCTGTTTGTATTGTTTGAAGTTTTCATAGATTTGTTAGTTTTAAAGTTTAATATAATTTACTTCGCTGAAACGAGGACTAATCTCCGAAACAGCGATGCAAAGGTAGAACTAAATTTCAATTCAGCAATAGGATCTTACCGCAACATTGGTTCATGAGGCAAAGAACCAATCTGTTATTCCTGTTTGGCATACATAGAGGACAATTTGGCTACAGTCTTGGCCACTTGTACTCGCACACCATGCGGGGACACGACCTCTATATTGGCACCGAGAGATATGATCCTGCTCACGAATTCCACGGTCGGCTCAACATGAAGTTTGATCTCGCCATATTCGCCATCCTCATGAATGCCATAGGGGACCAGCTCTTCTTGGCTATGATGAAATGGTTTTGTTGTTACCAGTCCATGATAATATGCCGAGTGTGTTCTTACGATGATGTCAAAAGCTTTGCGACCCTTCGTGTGCGTAATTCCTATAATATTATTAAAATATTCACGATAATATCCTGCTGGGGCTTGCAGGTATTCGATATTATCGACATTCGTTATCTCGGAAGTAATTCTATCAATAGGATAGATTCTAACATCAAGAGATTCGTCTGCGATTTGACCAAGAATAAACCATCTTCCGTTATACTCTTTTAAGTACTGTGGGTGCAATACAACGCTAACCGATTTTCTACCGTACGGTTTGTAGTTGAATTTGACTACAGCATGCTCGGAAATAGCTTTATACAAAACAGGAAGCAAATGAATATTCAGGAGTTTCAAATCATGGGCCGCTCCGACTATTACATTTCCAGCCTCAGCATCGCGTTTGGCTTCAAGAAGAAGGTTAGTATCTTTGAAGAAAGCCGAAAACCATCCTTTAGGTAAAAGGCCGACAGCAGCCTTGCAGAACCTGACATAATCCTCAACACTCTGTTGGCGGTAATGTTTGCGATCTTCTGCAAGAGGATCGTCTATCTTTCCTATGTACTGGAACGCTTTCCCTTTGTTCTTTCCATTCTCTATAAATGAGCCTGGGAAACGTAATTTAAGTTCGTCACGAACTCTAGATACAGCTTTCTTCAAGGGGCTATACAGCCTATATGAACTAATTGTGTGATGTTTAAAATACCCATCAGGAATAGTTGGGTCTGTGCGGTAAATAATATCGGCATAACCGACAGGCTGTCTTGTCATTAACAGCTCATAAAAACTATCGACAAACATGGATACGTCACTGCCGCGTGATCCTCTTATGAGAAATATATTTGCCATAGACTTAAACGTTAACTTGTATGTGCTTATAAAACAGTCGTTTGATTGTATGTGTTTTTTATGGCCCTATGATAGTAAGGCAGTTGAGTTACGCCATATTCAATCCGTCTCGTTAGTAACCAACAGCAAGTTATAGAAAAAAACATAAACCTGCAAGAAAGAAAGGGCAGAGTCATAAGACTCACTGTTTTGATCTTGATGAATATAAGCGTCAGAGTTCTAGCGTGTGTGCTATATAAAGAAAGCAGTGGGAGGATCTCCGGGATAGTAAATACCGGTACCCATTCACAAGATCTAACGTCTTAATCCTTGTTTTACTGGAACTTAGTCTCTGAGTATACTTTTGAACAAGTTGTTAAATTAACTGATTCTCCGTCTTAATCCTTGTTTTACTGGAACTTAGTCTCTGAGAGTGGCATCGCAAGGTGATTGAGAGAAAATTCAAACTGTCTTAATCCTTGTTTTACTGGAACTTAGTCTCTGAGGCCATGTGCGAACGAGTTTACAGCAATGGGATAATGTCTTAATCCTTGTTTTACTGGAACTTAGTCTCTGAGACTACGACCTAATGGGTTGGTGATCCCTTGATAGGTAAGTCTTAATCCTTGTTTTACTGGAACTTAGTCTCTGAGGCACCACAACTACTACACGAATGATGGGAAGTTCGTGCGGTCTTAATCCTTGTTTTACTGGAACTTAGTCTCTGAGACTAAAAAATTTAATAAAGTTATGAAAATCAAAAGTCTTAATCCTTGTTTTACTGGAACTTAGTCTCTGAGTTGGCGAGTTCGGGCCGGAGTGGCAGAGGGTGACTATGTCTTAATCCTTGTTTTACTGGAACTTAGTCTCTGAGGGCGGTCTCAAGAGTAAATACTATCGAGGAGAAAAGTCTTAATCCTTGTTTTACTGGAACTTAGTCTCTGAGAAGTTTGAAAAAATATATTATTACTCAAGTTTCGCAAGTGATTTAGGCCGCCGCCCCGGCGAG
>ULRE01059632.1_pt1 | contig 11369 bp, 9 predicted proteins | sample 1955141 | NCBI WGS metagenome assembly ULRE01 (sample SAMEA4835674, study PRJEB28245) | human gut metagenome | biome: gut microbiome; material: fecal sample | place: Denmark | collected 2008
TACAGGAGCACTTGATTACAACACATCTAAGGATATTTTAAAGCTTATTGAAGACGTTAATAAGAGGTATGGTAATACTATAATAATAGTTACACATAATGACGCTATCAAAAATATGGCAGACAGGGTTATTACATTAAGAGATGGCAGAATCCGTAAGAACTATGTTAATGATAACAAGATTGCAGCAGCAGACCTTGAATGGTAAGAGAGGAGTTAAGTATGAGAAATCCTTTAAATAAGCGTCTGCCAAGAGAATTAAAGCATGACTTTGGTAAATATCTTGTTATATTCTTATTTATGGTTATGATGATTTCCTTAGTAAGCGGATTCCTTGTAGCAGACAACAGTGTTAAGCACTCATATGATGAGGGCTTTGAAAAATATAATCTTGAAGATGGCCATTTTACATTAGATAAAGAGCCTGATAGTTCTCTTATAAAAGATATTGAGAATAAGACTGACAGCAAGCTTTACGACTTAAGATATTTTGAGGAAGATGAGGCTGACAGCGGTGATACAATCAGAGTGTATAAAGACAGGACAAAGGTTAATCTTGAGTGTGTTATGGAAGGCGAAATGCCTGCTGCTGATAACGAAATAGCACTTGACCGTATGTATGCACAGAATGCAAAGATTAAGATTGGCGACACAATTAAGCTCGCAGGAAAAGAATTAAAGGTTACCGGTTTTGTTGCAGTTCCTGATTACAGCTGCCTTTTTGAGAATAATTCAGACATGATGTTTGACTCAACTAATTTTTCTATTGCTGTTATGACTGATAAGGGCTTTGAAAATGTTTCAAGCAATCATGTCAAATATAATTATGCATGGAAATATAACAAAGAGGTTTCAGGAGATAAAGCAGAAAAAGAGGCTTCTGATGATTTTCTTGAAAATCTTAGCAATGTTATCAAAGACTATGATACAAAGCTCATGATGAGTGGTAATACGGATATTATCAGTGTTTCTGATTATCTGCCAAGATATACTAACAAGGCTGTTAATTTCACAGGAGATGATATGGGTTCAGATAAGGCAACAATTATGCTTTTTGACTATATTGTAATGGTTGTAATTGCATTTGTATTCGCTGTTACAACATCTAGCACAATCAGTCAGGAGGCAGGTGTTATCGGAACACTCCGCGCATCAGGTTATAAGAGAAGTGAGATTGTAAGACATTACATGGTCCTTCCTGTTGCTGTAACACTGGTCGCTGCTGTTGTTGGTAATATACTTGGCTACACTCTTCTGGAGAAGTTTTTTGTAAATGTGTATTATAACAGCTACAGCCTGTGTACTTACACGACACTGCTTAATGCAGAAGCATTTGTTGATACGACAGTTGTTCCAATTATTATTATTTTTGTTGTTAATCTTATTGTGCTTGAAAAGAAACTCCGGCTTTCTCCACTTAAATTCTTAAGGCATGAGCTTACTAACAGAAAGAGAAAGAAGCTTATAAAGTTAAGCCACAAGCTTCCTTTCATGACAAGATTCAGATTAAGAATAATGTTCCAGAATATACCTAATTATCTGACATTGTTCTTAGGAATACTGATTGCAGGTGCACTTGTTGTATTCAGTATCATGTTCGAGCCGCTTATTGATGATTATGCTGATGTTGTTAAGAAGTCACAGATATGTGATTATCAGTATGTGTTAAAAAGTCAGGCAGAAACTGATGTTTCTGGTGCAGAAAAATACTGTGTGACATCGCTTGATACAACTGATGAAAAATATATGACAGACGATATAATGATATATGGTATTCAGGATAACAGTAGGTATGTTGATGTGGATATCAAGGATGATGAGATACTTGTATCTAATGGTGTAATGGTCAAATACGGACTTAAAAAAGGTGATACATTTAAACTGAAGGATCCGTATTCAGATAATGAGTATGAATTCACAATAGCAGGAAGTTATAAATATGACGCTGCGCTTGCAGTATTCATGACAAGAAAAAACTTTATTGATACATTTGACAAGTCTGATGATTACTTCACTGGATACTTTACAGATAAGAAGCTGACAGATATTGATGACAAATATGTTGCTTCAATAGTTACATATGAAGACCTTATCAAAGTGTCTAACCAGATGAAGGTTTCAATGGGCGAGATGATGTATATACTGAAGTATTTTGGAGTTATAATGTTCGTGCTTCTTATGTATCTGTTATCAAAGCAGATTATTGAAAAGAATGCACAGTCAATTTCTATGACCAAGATACTTGGCTTTAAGAATGGAGAGATTGGCGGACTGTATATAGTTGCAACTTCGATTATGGTAGTTATATCACTGGTTGTTTCTGTACCTATAGTAAATGCTATGCTTAAATGGACATTTTCATCATATCTGTACACTTCGATGACTGGATATATTCCATACATGGTAAGAAGAAGCTGCTTTGTTGAGATGGTTATTCTTGGACTTGTATGCTATACGGTTGTTGCTGTGCTTCAGCTTGTGAAGATTTCTAAGATTCCTAAGACGGATGCATTGAAAAATGTAGAGTAAAACCATAGAATAAAACCAAAATTTACTTCTTGACAATACAAAAATAATTTAATAATATACTAACAAACAGTGAGTAGCATTACAGCATAAATCCGACTGTAATGGGACTCACTGTATTTTTTTATGCAAAAACACCATTGCAGTAGGAAAAGGAGGTAACAATGAAACTGAAAAAACAGTACGACTGCAATCTTGTTATGATGAATGATCTTATTGGTGGAAAATGGAAATTAAGAATTTTATGGCATATTATGAATGGAGATAACAGATTTTCTATGCTCGAAAAAACTATTGACAGTATAACGCCAAAGGTTTTAATGTCGCAGCTTAATGAAATGGAAGAAAGTGGTCTGATATTAAAACATGTATTAGTCAGTACACCGCCTAAAGTTGTTGTTTATGAGATAAATCCTGAATATTCAGGTATATGTGAAATAGTTAATATTGCCCATTCATTTTCCAGAATGTATGGCACTAAGAATAATATTGACATACTTACAAAAAAGTAAGTTCTTGTCAATAAAGATTAGCTTATTTATAATCACCGTTGTTCACAGCATTTACTAATGCTGTTTTTTAAAGGATGCGGGTTAGTGTATTCTAACAATAGTAAGCGAAAAAGGAGAATAATGGTAATTATGATAAAGATATTTATTAAGAAAAATATAATTACATTGACTCTAGCGATACTTCTACTTGTGTTGTCTGTTGTGTCGCTTTTTATAGGGGTAATTGATATTAATATAAAAAATATTTTTTTGGATTCACAGTCAATGGAAGTCTTTGTGATATCAAGACTTCCAAGACTTCTGGCAATTTTGTGTACAGGAGTAGGAATGAGTGTAGCAGGACTTATAATGCAGCAGCTGTGCATGAATAAATTTGTTTCGCCAACAACCGGAGCAACAATTTCATCAGCTCAGTTTGGAATTCTTCTGGCACTTATATTTGTGCCGGATGCCACGATATGGGGCAGGGCGATATTTGCATTTATCAGCGCAATACTTGGTACATGGATTTTTGTCTGGTTTATACAGCGAATACAGTATAAGGACATTGTCATGGTTCCGCTTGTCGGAATAATGTTTGGAAATGTTATCGGGGGAGTTACGAACTTCCTTGCTTACAAGTATGAAGTTACACAGGCATTGTCAACATGGCTGGTAGGACATTTTTCAATGGTATTAAAGGGAAGATACGAAATAGTTTATCTGACCGTGCCACTAGTAGTACTGGCATTCATATTTGCTAATCATTTTAACATTGTGGGTATGGGAAAAGATTTTTCAAAGAATCTTGGCGTTCCATATAATTTGGTCCTTTTTGCAGGACTTACAATAGCAGCGATGATTACAGCATCAATAATAGTGGTTGTTGGTTCGATTTCTTATATAGGACTGATTGTTCCCAATGTGGTTGCAATGTTCAAGGGCGACAAGATAAGAGGAACTCTTGTTGACACTGCGCTTTTTGGAGCTTTGTTTGTTCTGGTATGTGATATTATCGGAAGAGTTATTATTATGCCGTATGAGCTTCCAATTGAACTTATAGTTGGAATACTTGGAAGTCTGATATTTGTAGCACTGTTAATATACAGACTTAAGCATGGAAGAAAAATTGTGAATATTAAATTATTTAATGAGCAGAAAGAGGTAAATAATGAACAGGAAAAGGAATATATATAAACTGATAATTCTTGCTGTTATCGTTCTGCTTGCAATGGCAGCTTATATGACAATTGGTGTTAAATTTCATAATGAAAGACTTATGAGATTTGCATTCAAAATAAGATATCCCAAGCTTATTGCAATGGTAATAACTGCATTTACGATAGGTGGGGCATCAATAGTGTTTCAGTCAGTTATAAATAATACTATTGTTACACCGTGTCTTTTAGGAATGAATTCGCTTTATACACTTATACATACAGCAGTAGTGTTTTTCTTAGGATCGGGCAGCATGCTTGTTATTAATGCAAATATGAGCTTTGCACTTGACCTTGTGATAATGGGTTTTGTAGCAACATTTATATATAGTTATCTGTTTAAAGCGACTAATCATAATGTGCTTTATGTTTTACTTATTGGAACAGTTCTTACATCATTCTTTTCGAGCATACAAAGCACACTGACAAGAATAATGGATCCCAATGAGTATGACACACTTCTTACTTCATTAGTAGCAAGCTTCAGCAATGTTAATTCAGAAATAATAATTTTTTCATTGATTATTATTGCAGCAATTATTGTGATATTCCGAAAAGAACTTGCAATGCTTGATGTACTTACACTTGGAAAAGAGCAGGCTGTTAATCTTGGAGTTGATTATGACAGATGTATAAGAAGACTTCTGCTAGCTGTGACATTATGTATATCGGTTGCTACAGCAATGGTTGGACCAATATCATTTCTTGGTCTGATAATTGCTAATCTGTCAAGACAGATGTTAAAAACATACCGTCATACACAGCTGATACTTGGTTCTGCATTATTTGGGATGATAGGACTTATATTTGGACAGCTTATAGTTGAAAGAATATTCGTCTATGCAATTCCTGTAAGTGTGTTTATTACGGTTGGAGGAGGAATATATTTCCTGTATCTGCTGCTTGCAGGAAAGAGAGCTTAATACTTAGAAGGAGAACAATAATGGTTGTAGATAAATTGTTGAAAAAATATGACAAAAAAGTAGTTGTAGATTCAGTAAGCTTTTCTATACCAAAAGGTAAGGTTACATCATTTATTGGACCTAATGGAGCGGGAAAATCTACAGTTATGGGAATGATATCAAGGCTTATTGCTAATGATGCAGGTATTATTGAATTTCAGGGAAAGTCAATGCATGACTGGAAAAGCAAGGAGCTTGCAAAGCATCTGGCAATACTTACCCAGAGTAATAACATACAAATGAAGCTTACAGTTGAAGAACTTGTGGCGTTTGGAAGGTTTCCTCATTCAGGTGGAAGGCTTACTGATAAGGATAAAGATATAATTAATAAGTCAATTGAATACATGGAACTTAATGAATTCAGAAACAGATTTATAGATGAGCTGTCTGGAGGACAGAGACAGCGTGCATATATTGCGATGGTTATAGCACAGGATACAGAATTTATTCTTCTTGATGAGCCTACGAATAATCTTGACATATATCATGCAACTAATCTTATGAAAATTATAAGAAAACTAAGTGATGAACTTGGAAAAACGGTTGTCACAGTTTTACATGAAATTAATTATGCGGCATTTTATTCTGATTATATATGTGCATTTAAAGATGGCAGGGTTGCCAAATTTGGTACAGTTGATGAGGTTATGACCAAAGAAGTATTATCAGAGATATATAATGTCGATTTTGAAATAATGAATATACAGGGCAGACCATTGTCAATATATTATTAATTTATTATGGCTTCAGGCCTTGCATGCGGGCTTTAGCATATATGTACGGTGCCAGTCGCGAGGCATTGTTCAGAAAAATAAAAATAGAAGAGGATAACATATAATGAAAAAAATCACAGCTATATTATTAATGGCACTTATGGTTCTTTCGCTTACTGCGTGTGGTAACCAGACAAGTAAGGATAATAATGGTTCAGAGGGAAGTACAGAACCAACAAGCGTAACAATAACAACATTAAATGGACAGAAAGAGCAGACACAGCTTGAGGTTCCATATAATCCTGAAAGAATAGCAATTCTTGACCTTGCTGCTCTTGATATAATAGATAGTATCGGTGTTGGTGATAAAGTTGTTGGAATGGCACAGACAAGCATTGATTATCTTTCTCATTATTCAGAAAACAAGAGCATAAAGAATCTTGGTACAATAAAAGAAGCTGATATTGAAGCAGTTATGGAATGCGAGCCGGATATAATATTTATCGGTGGAAGACTGTCAGCTTCATATGATAAATTAAGTGAAATAGCTCCTGTTGTATATCTTGCAACAGACAGCAGTATTGGACTTGTTGAAAGTACTTTGAAAAATGCAAAAACAATAGCATCTATATTTGGCAAAGAAAACGAAGTTGAAGATAAGATTAATCAGTATAATGACAGAATTAACAACTTAAAGAATATTGCGTCTGGAAAGAATGCTCTTGTAGGAATGACAACAAGCGGAAGCTTTAATATTCTTGGTAATGATGGAAGATGCTCGATTATAGGAAATGAGATTGGCTTTAACAATCTTGGAGCAACAGGAAATACTTCAACACATGGAAATGAGGCTTCTTTTGAAACAGTAGTTGCAAAGAATCCAGAATATATATTTGTTATGGACAGAGATAAGGCTATAGGAAAAGCAGGTGCAGCATCTGCTAAGGAAATAGTTGAAAATGATCTTGTAAAATCAACTCCTGCATATAAGAATAATCATATTGTTTATCTTGAAAATCCTAATGTATGGTATACAGCAGAGGGTGGAATTCAGGCACTTGATATGATGCTTAAGGATCTTGAAAAGGGGCTTGGAGTAAAATAATATAATGAAAAGTTATAAGCTGATAGTGGCTTATGTATGATTTTTGATGTGATACCTATAGGTAGTCGTATTATCGGCGGATTTATAGGTAGAAATAAGAAAAAATCATGTATTAGTTTGATAATTATTCTGTAAACACCTATAAGACAGTTCATAGGACTCGTCTTATAGGTGTTTTTTGCTGGAAATTATTGGAATGATCATGTTGACACCACAAGAATATGTATATATAATTACCTATGATAATTAACAAAGATAATTAATTCTATAATTATATAGCTTAAGGAGTTGAATGTGTTATGAAACCGGACAAGATTAAGAGAATGCTGGATGCCTGTTATCTGGCTAAGAGGATTAGGGAACTGCTGCCAGAGCTGCCAGATGGGGTTGCACCTGCTTATATACAGTATATTGATGTAATTCATCATCTGTTGGAGACTAATGATTGTGTTAAGGTTTCGGACATCAGTGACTGGCTTAATCTGCCAAGACCAGGTGTTACCCGTACTGTCAAGGAAATGGAAGCTAAGGGATATCTTAAGAAGACTACTTCACAGGAAGATGCAAGGATAACTTATATTACGGTTACAGATAAGGGTGAAGAGTTGTCTAAGAAATATGATGCTGACTATTACAGCCGGCTTAGCGGATATCTTACGGATATTAGTGATGAAGAGGCTGATTCTATGATCGAAACTATTAATAAATTCTACAAGGTGATGAGCGAAAGGAAAGTTGACGTTGAATAATTCAAAATCAGATTTTACACAGGGAAGTATATTAGGGAAGCTGATTCCCTTTATGATGCCAATACTTGGGGCATTAATATTACAGGCAGCATATGGTGCAGTTGACTTGCTTGTTGTTGGAAGATTTGGAACTACTGAAGGCCTTTCAGCAGTATCGACAGGAAGCCAGGTACTTAATTTAGTTACATTTGTTATAACACAGTTTGCAATGGGTGTTACAGTGCTTATTGCAAGATATATTGGTGAGAAGAAGCCGGAACAGATAGGAGCTTTGATTGGCGGAGCTATTGTTGTGTTTACAATGATTTCAGTGGTGCTTTTCATTGTTATGATTGTCTTTTCAAGACAGATTGCAGTTATAATGCAGGCACCTAAAGAAGCAGTAGGTCTTACATCTGTATATGTAAAAATATGTGGCTCAGGAATATTCTTTATAGTTGCATATAATCTTCTTTCAGCAATATTCAGGGGACTTGGAGACAGCAAATCACCTCTTATATTCGTTGCAGTTGCATGTGTTATTAATATTGTAGGTGACCTTGTTCTTGTTGCAGGGGTTAACATGAATGCTGCCGGAGCTGCTATTGCGACAGTCGCAGCACAGGCGGTAAGTGTTGTATTTGCACTTGTATTACTTTTTTACAAAAAACTTCCGTTTAAGATAACTAAGAAAGATTTCTCAATTAACAGACATTGCAGGAGAGCATTAAAGGTCGGACTTCCACTTGCATTACAGGAATTTCTTACACAGATTTCATTCCTTGCTTTATGTGCATTCGTTAACAGACTGGGATTACAGGCATCGTCAGGATATGGTGTTGCATGTAAAATAGTTAATTTTGCAATGCTCATACCAAGCTCACTTATGCAGTCAATGGCGTCATTTGTTTCACAGAATGTCGGTGCAGGCAATGAAAAGAGAGCAAAGAAGACGATGTTTGTCGGTATTGGAGTCGGACTGGTTATAGGATGCATAGTATTCTTATTCGTGATGTTTAAGGGTGACCTTCTCACAGCAATATTTACAACCGATGAGGCAGTTATTCAGAATGGTTATGACTACCTTAAGGGATTTGCATTAGAGACGATTGTTACAGCAATATTATTCAGTATGATTGGATATTTTAACGGTCATGACAAGACGGTATGGGTAATGATTCAGGGCCTTACACAGACACTGCTTGTCCGTCTGCCGTTTGCATATTATATGAGTATCCAGCCTGATGCGAGTCTTACTAAGATTGGTCTGGCTGCTCCGGTTGCAACTATTTTTGGAATTGTGTTAAATGTGGTATTCTATATCTGGTGTGACAGAAAAGATAAGGCAAAGCATGATGGTTAATGATAAAAATATATCAATAAATGAGTTTTGTGATGTGAAATATTGACATGAAAATATAAAGATAATATACTAATAACGATGTTATATAACATTGTTATAGATGGGAGGAGTAAGTGTCTAAGGCGGTTGAAGGTGTTACTGAAAAGATAGAAGAATATGCCCGAAAAGAATTTAAGAGTAAAGGTTATGTTGATGCTTCGTTAAGAACAATTGCGATGGAAGCTGGAACTACAACTGGTTCAATATATTCACGATATGGTGGAAAAGAAGGTCTTTTTTCAGCATTGGTTGAGCCGGCAGCAAGGGAATTTACAGAAATCTTTGAAGATGTCCAGAAGAAATTCCATGCGATGGAGAGTGAGATGCAGACAGAAAGCCTTGATGAATATTCAAGAAATGGGATGATACAGCTTGTTGAGTATATGTATAACCATTTTGAGGAGTTTAATCTTCTGGTGAATTGTTCTTATGGTACGAAGTTTCAGAATTTTGTTGAACATCTAGTTGATATTGAGACAGATTATACATACAAATATATGGAAGCGGTCGGACTTAAGTTCAAGGAGGGCAGACCTTTGACAAAGGATTTCATGCATATTATGAATACCGCACTTTTTGAGAGTTTTTTCGAGGTAGTAAGACACAATATGTCTAAGGAAGAGGCAATGGAGTATATTGATCTGCTTGAAAAGTATCACAGTGCAGGCTGGAGCGTAATATACGATGAATGTAAATAATAATATATGGCTGTCAGTAATGGCAGCCTTTATTTAAAGGCACTGGTTAGCAATATCTTACTCTGAATAGTGTTATATAACGAAGCAGTAAAGCAAGGAGGATAATTATGGCAAAGAAAGAGGAAAAGCCAGATACAATTAAGCAGTTGTTTGGATATGCCGGTAATTACAGGTATCTGACAATTGCGTCATGGGTACTTGCTACGATAAGTGCTTTCGTTGCACTTGTACCATTTTATTTTATATGGAGATTAATTAAAGAGGTGCTTCGTGTTGCACCTGATTATGGCAATGCGCAGAACCTGTCTGTATATGGCTGGAGTGCCGTTGCATTTGCAATAGGAGCAATGCTTATATACATAGGTGCATTGATGTGTTCGCATCTGTCAGCATTCAGGATTCAGGCCAATATGCGCTCTAAGCTTATGAGGCATATACTTACACTTCCACTTGGATTCATGGACGAAGAGGGAAGCGGTAAGGTAAGAAAGATTGTCAATGAATCAAGCGCTGCGACAGAAACCTATATTGCACACCAGCTTCCTGACAAATGTGTTGCGACAGCCACACCAGTCGGGCTTGTGCTTCTTCTTTTAGTGTTTGACTGGCGACTTGGACTTCTGTGCCTTATTCCGGTTGTAATCGCATTTGTAGTAATGAGCTGCATGATGGGCGACAACATGAAAAAGAAAATGGCAGAGTACCAGAATGCATTGGAGGAAATGTCGAGCGAGGCGGTTGAGTATGTGAGAGGAATTCCTGTTGTCAAGACATTTGGACAGTCAGTATTTTCGTTCAAGAGATTCAGGGATTCTATCAAGAAATATGAGAAGTGGACTGTATCTTACACAAAGGATTTAAGAATCCCGATGATGGGTTATACTGCAGCCATTAATGCAGTATTTGCAATACTTATTGCGGGAACATTCCTTTTCGGCGGAGTTAAGAGCGGCACGGTAAACAACACATTTTTACTGAATCTGATGTTTTATATAATTATTACGCCTATTATTACAGTCACACTTACAAAGATGATGTATGCAGGCGAGAATACAATGGTTGTTGAGGACGCACTTTCGCGAATTAACAGTATTATAGAAAGAAAGCCGTTAGAGCAGACCGCTGATAAGAAGCACCCTGCAGATACATCTATCACATTTGAAAATGTTTCATTCAGATATCCGGGTGCGGTAAATGATGCACTGCATGATGTCAGTCTTAAGATAAATGCGGGTGAGCAGGTCGCATTTGTCGGACCTTCCGGTGGTGGAAAGACAACGCTTGCAAGGCTTATCGCAAGATTTGCAGATGTCACAGAGGGCAATATATTAATCGGCGGTGTAAATGTTAAGAATATTGATGAGAAAGAGCTTATGGATATAGTATCTTTCGTATTTCAGGACAGCCACCTGCTTAAAATGTCTATACTGGATAATGTCCGTATGGGTAAGAAGGACGCCACAAGGCAGGAGATTATGGAAGCATTAAAGAATGCACAGTGCGATGATATTATCGAGAAGCTTCCGG
>ULRE01029325.1_pt1 | contig 11357 bp, 10 predicted proteins | sample 1955141 | NCBI WGS metagenome assembly ULRE01 (sample SAMEA4835674, study PRJEB28245) | human gut metagenome | biome: gut microbiome; material: fecal sample | place: Denmark | collected 2008
TATCGTAAAATCATCTTCAATGATTAGTATTTTTTCCTTCATAGAGATACCTCCCTGACACTTTATTATACTGTATCAGAGAGGCTTTCTCAATCCATATTGAAGAATAGTAACGGAATAATGGGCGGTTGTCTATCAAATTCTTGTGTGTTACTTTACCGCACATGAGCATTATCACTTGTGCTGATAGTATCCAGATAATTCTTTTCTTTTCCATTTGCAGTCAGATACTCAGAGAAGGAATAAGGATATATATTCATGATGACAAAACGGCCGCCCAGTGTAGAAGCAATTTCGCTGCTGAGCATTTTGCTGATACATTATGTAGGATTTGCCGGTTCTTCTGATGCCGACAAAACAATAGTTTATATTTTCTTCCAGAGGATAGTGTCTAACGATTATTGGGTTGTTTAGGTAAATATCCTTCTGATCAACCATGATCTGCTTTACCTGCAAGAAACAAATACTCATAAAAGTGTACTGCAAATGGAGTTGCAACAGCAAACTTTGAAGTTCAGACAGCAGATACAACAGCAGTTTCACCGAAAACCGGAGATAACGGTCAGGCAGCTTTGTGGATCACACTTCTCATTCTTTCCTGTGGAGCATTGACCGCAGTTGGAATCAGAAAAAAAGTAAGATAAGCAAAAAATAAAAGCGAAATGAACGATAGCATGAGCTATAAGAAAAACCTATAACACCCACAAGGAATCTTCTATAACTAGAACAATTGACAAACCATGACCACATAGTTATAATCACAAACATAAATTAATTCCTATAAAACATATCAAAAATATATGAAATAAAGAAGGGAGAAAATCATATGAAAACAAATACGATTGTAAAGAACAAAAAACAGATGTGCTGCTGTTGTATGTGCTGTATGGATGAATACGGTTTTATTTTCATATGATTTATGCACCTGAGTGTTTTGGAAAAAGAAGAAGCAGGCAGTTGTGATAAACATATGACAACGACCTGCTTCTTTCTTTATGTGCGTACTCTTTAGAATTAACGTATGAAAGTGTATGAGAGAAAGATGCTTAAAAGTAGAAATAGATAATTGCGAAACTCGTGAAAGAAGAGTAGGAGGAGTTTCACAATTTTCTAAAGAGTAGAAAAATGAAGAGGAGAAAACATTGTGAAACAGAGTTTAGTAAAAAAATTAACAGCAGGAATTCTTACAGGAGCATTAGCAATCAGTGTAACAGCGTGCGGTGGAAATAGCGCAGATACAAATAATGCATCCACAAATGCAGACGTCAGTGCAGAAACAGAGAACAGTGGAGATGTCACCGTGATCAATGCAGTGACCGGAGGTTCGCCAAAGCCTTACATTTCCGTGGAGGAAGATGGAAGTTATTCAGGATATGATATCGAAGTATTACAGGCAGTATTTGACCGGCTTCCACAGTACAGTCTGAATTTGCAGACCGCAGAATTTGATGCGATTTTCTCAGGACTTACCGCTGGTAATTATCAGATTGCGGTCAATAATTTCAGCTACAATGAGAAGAGAGCGGAAAGTTACTACTATTCTTTCCCATATGATGAGATTAAATATGTATTTGTTCAGAGGGCAGATGATGAACCACTCACTTCTTTACAGGATGCCGCAGACAGAGGTTACAAGATTGAGGCAGGTGCCGGAGTGAATGTCACGAATGCCATTGAAAAATGGAATGAAGAAAATCCGGAATCACAGATTGAGATTATTTACACAGAGGCAGATCTCTCGGTTGTATTTGAACATATTCAGGACGGAACAAGCGATTTCAGGGTAGATGACCTTCCAATTTACAACAGCTACATCGAAGAGTTTGGTTTTGACGGATTACAGAAAACAGAACTATCTGCTGATGAGACAGCAAAGTTTTCAACAGCACTGGATGCGTACTTCTTATTCCCGTTAAATGACGAGGGGGCAGCGCTTCGGGAGGATGTTAATAAGGTATTGAAAGAGTTACAGGAGGATGGCACATTAGAAGAACTTTCACAGAAATATTTTGGGGCAGATCAGGTTCCATCCGCAGATAAATTTGAAACACCGATCAACTAAGAAGAACGAAAAGCAGGAGGCAGAAAAATGGCAGAATTTGATTATGAAGTAGTAAATGGAAGAAAGATCAGAGTCCGTCTGGTAGAGACAGTTTCAGAGGTTGACGAGAACGGATATTTTCACAGACAGCCAAATCATTTTACAAAAGGATTCGGACCGGGCGAAAATCCGATAGAAAAAGGACGTTATCGTCTGGTCTGGGCAAAGCTGTGCCACTGGTCAAACCGTGCATCCATCGTGAGGGAGCTTCTGGGGCTGGAGGATGCCATCAGTGTCAATATGGTAGAACATGCGCCTCATGAAAAAAATCTTGGCTGGGAATTTGTATATGACGAGAACAACACAGATCCGGTTTTAAACATTCAGTTTTTGAGTGAGGCATATTATAAAGCAGATGATGATTATACCGGACGAACGACAGTTCCAGCACTGATCGACGTACAGACCGGAAAAGTAGTGAACAACGATTACAACAGACTGACCAACTATTTTGAAGTAAACTTCAGGGAATTTCATGGAGAGAATGCACCGGATCTTTATCCGGAAGAACTCAGGGAAGAAATTGATAAGTTAAATATCTGGTTATTCCATAATGTAAATAATGGTGTATACAAAACAGCATTTGCCCGCTCCAAAGAGGCATTCTGGAATGCTTACAATGCATTTTATGCAGCACTTGATATTCTGGAAGAAAGGCTCGGACATCAGAGATTTTTATTTGGAGATTATGTGACAGACAGTGATGTGAGACTTTATGTGACGCTGGCAAGACTTGATATCCGCTATGCATTCCAGCTTGGCCACACAAAACAGCGTCTCATTGATTACAAAAACCTGTGGGGATATGCAAGAGATCTTTACCAGATTCCAGCATTTAAGAACAACACGTACTTTAAAGATTTTGCAAATCCTTCCAATAAAAAAGCGGGACATCTTATGGAGACATTTAATGCAAGATTTTTAGATGAGATCAATTTTGATGCATACTGGGGAGCACCTGCAGACAGGGCACATTTAAGCAGTGATCCGGGTAACAAATTTAAAATTGGGAAGCGATAGGCAGGAGGCATATTATGGCAGAGTATATAGAAGTAAACGGCAGGCAGATCAGAGTCCGCCCGACAGAGACAGTAAGTGAAGTAGACAAATATGGCAATTTCCACAGACAGCCAAATCATTTTACAAAAGGATTCGGACCCGGGGAAAATCCGGTAGAGAAAGACCGGTACATTTTATTCTGGGCAAAAGGATGCCACTGGTCAAACCGTGCATCCATTACAAGGGAACTTCTTGGTTTACAGGATGCAATCAAAGTGGAAATCGTAGGCTGGGATGATGATGCTTACGAAAAACCTTTGGGCTGGGAATTTGTAAATTCGCCAGATCATATCAACCCGGAAACAGGAGCACAGTTTCTGAGTGAGCTTTATTACAATGCAGACCCGGAGTACACAGGCCGTGCAACAGTCCCTTCTTTTGTGGATTACAAAGAGAAAAAGGTAGTGAACAACGATTATCACAGGCTGACCAACTATCTGGAGGTTGATTTTAAGCCATTCCAAAAGCCGGATGCACCGGATCTTTATCCGGAAGAACTCAGAGAAGAGATCGACAAGTTAAACTGGTGGCTGTTTGAAAATGTTAACAATGCTGTTTACAGAGCACAGTTCGCACAATCCTTACAGGCTTTTTCCGATGCTTATGAGACATTTTTTGCAGGGTTAGATGCAATGGAAGAACGTTTAGAACAGCAGAGATTTCTGTTTGGAGATTACGTGACAGACAGTGATATCCGTTTATATGTGACACTGGCAAGATTCGATGTCGCTTATTCGAGAAACATTGGTCCATGCAAAAGGCGTCTCGTGGATTACAAGAATTTATGGGGATATGCAAGGGATTTATATCAGATTCCGGCATTTTACCACAACACGTATTTTAAAGATTTTGCAGCGAGTGTTGATCTTAGCAAGGCAGACCCGGATTACTGGGAGTCTACTTATTACGATATCGTGATTCCGGATACTGATTTTGATGCGATCTGGAAGACACCGTCCGGAAGAGAGCATTTAAGCAAAGATCCGGCAAATAAATTAAAAATTCCAAACGATTTTTATAAACCGTGGAACTAAGGGAGAAGCAAGGAGCGGAAGATGATGGAAGCAGTGCATGCAACAGAAGAATGGCAGAGAGCAGGAGTGCATTATATCAGAATACAGGCAATGTGTGTCGGGTTTGATATTCCACTCAAATACGAATTTGCGGATGACACAAAGGACAGTGAATACATTCTGGTTCACGAAAACGGATTTCCGGTGTCTACCTGCCGGGTACGGATCGATGAAGAAAATGCCGGTCATATCGAGCGTGTTGCCACATTGGAAGAGTACAGGGGAAAACATTACGGGGCACTTGGAATCAAGGCAGCAGAGCAGCTTTTGAAAGAGCGGGGTGTTACAAACATACGGATCAATTCCCGCGAGAAGGCACTTGGCTTTTATGAGAAGCTTGGATATACACCGGATTTTTCCACCCGCTCCGGTGAAGGAGAATTTGTGTGCATCATGACTTCAAAAACACTGTAAATTTCTACAGACAATTGTAGTGATAAAAACCGAAAACGAACGGAGAAAAAACTATGGCAAAGTTATTTGATTTTGAAGCGGTCTTAAGCCAGCTTCCGGAGATCTTAAAATATCTTCCGACAACTCTGATCCTTGCAGTCAGTTCCATGATCCTTGCACTTATCATCGGAATGCTCCTGGCATTGATCAAAACAAAAAATATTCCTGTGTTAAAACAGATCGCAGGAGTGTATATCTCGCTGATCCGGGGAACACCAGTGATCGTGCAGTTGTATATTGCATACTTTGGAATCCCGATGATCACAAAATACATATACCAGCAAAATGGATGGAATTATCAGAGTTCGACAACCTCCGGTTTTGTGTATGCGATCATCGCACTTTCTATCAATGAATCAGCGTATATCGCAGAGATTTTCCGGGGAGCTTTGGCATCTGTCAATGTCGGACAGATCGAGGCTGCAAGTGCGATCGGAATGACATATTTCCAGACGTTTCGCCGAATCATTTTTCCGGAAATGCTAAGCGTGGCGCTCCCGGGACTTGGAAATTCCTTTATTGGACTGATAAAGGGAACGTCCCTTGCGTTTGTCTGTGCAGTCGTTGAGATGACAGCACAGGGAAAAATCATTGGTGGAAGAACTTACCGTTATTTTGAAGTATATGTTTCACTTGCGATCATTTATTGGGTGATCACATTTGTGATCGAGCAGGGAATCAGGCTGATTGAGAAGAAAATGCAGATTCCGGATCAGGTGGCAAAAGTAGAGATATCCGAGGATGAGAGAGGGGTATAAAAATGTTAGAGATCAAAAACCTTTCCAAAAGTTTTCATGAGAATAAAGTATTAGACCATATTAATTTAAAAATTGAAAAAGGCGATGTTGTCGGAATTATCGGTCCTTCCGGTACAGGAAAATCAACCTTATTAAGATGTATCAACCAGTTGGAGATCCCGGAGGAGGGGGAGGCTGTTTTTGGTGGAAAAACGGTCGATCTTTCCAAGAAACACAAAGACAGCCTGGAATTCCGTAAGAGCACGGGCATGGTGTTCCAGAGATTTTATCTGTTTGAGAAAAAGACAGCGTTGGAAAATGTTATGGAAGGTCTTATGGTTGTTCAGAAAAAGAGCAAAGCGGATGCAAAAGCAATTGCTTTAAAAGAATTAGAGCGTGTTGGAATGGCATCATGGGCAAATCATTATCCAAAACATTTGTCCGGAGGACAGCAGCAGCGTGTCGCAATTGCCAGAGCACTTGCCCTAAAACCGGAATTACTCCTGCTCGACGAGCCGACTTCAGCCTTAGACCCGGAGCTTGTTGGTGAAGTACTTGAGACAATCAAAAATGTTGCGGCAGAAGGACATACGATGCTCTTAGTATCTCACGAAATGAACTTTGTAAGGCATGTTGCCAATAAAGTGATATTTTTAGATGGCGGTCATGTCGTGGAGTATGGAACGCCGAAGGAAGTATTTACCAATCCACAGAATGAACGGACAAAAGAATTCCTGAGAAAAATGCAGCTGCTGAATGAACCGGAATATGTAATATAATGAGCAGTGTTCATAATGTGAGGAATAAATTTGACTGCTTGCAGGCAATAATTTATTCCTTATATTATGAAGAGGGCGAATGCCTGACAGCCTGGAAAATCGCAGATTTTCCAGGCGTGCACTGCGGATTAGATTGTAGATTTTTCTGGCGTGCACTGCGGAATAAATCGCAGATTTTTCTGGCGTGCACTGCAGAGTAAATTAAATGTAGATTAAATAAATTAGAAAGAGGTACCTCATCATGGCATGGAAACAGAACATCATAGAAGATTTTAAACAACTGGTATCCTTTGATTCCATCAGTTTTCATGAGCGGAAGACCGCAGACTGGCTCATTGAGCGGCTACAGAAAATGGGATTTTCAGTAGAAGAAGATGACGCAGGTTCGCATTACGGTGGTGATACCGGAAATCTGTATGCCGTATTAGACGGAACATTGCCCGGAGATCCGGTTATTTTTTGCGCACATATGGATGTTGTAGAACCTGGAAGCGGCAAAAAATCTGTTTTGGAAAAAGACGGAACAATACATTCTGCCGGGGATACTGTGCTTGGTGCAGATGACATCAGTGGTATTCTGGAAATCCTCTATGGTGTACAACTTGTTCTTGACAGTGGAAAACCTCATAAAAAAATTGAAATCCTGTTTACAATTGGTGAGGAATTATATGTCAAAGGTTCGGATGTTTTTGACTATTCGAAAGTAACCGCAAAACAGGCGTATGTGCTTGATCTGTCCGGGGCGGTGGGAACCGCTGCAAGACGTGCGCCGTCTATCATTTCTGTGAGAGCTGAGATAAAAGGAAAAGCTGCTCACGCCGGATTTGAACCGGAAAACGGGATCCATGCGATTTTTGCAGCCGCCAATGCGGTCAGCCGCCTCTGCATGGGGCATGTGGATGAAGAGACGACATTTAATATCGGAACGATTCAGGGTGGAACAGCGACAAACATTGTGCCGGACTGCTGTGTGCTGACCGGAGAGATCAGAAGTTACGATCATGGGAAAGCGTTGGAGACAGTGCGCATGACGGAACGGATTTTCACAGAGGAGGCGCAGAAGATCAATGCCACGGCGGAGGTGACAAGCCAGATCCATCTGATTGCCTATGAGACACCACTTGAGAGCAAGTCAGTGACCGATTTTCAAAAAGCCTGTGAAATCTTAGGATTTTCCGGTGAACTTACAGGTACGTTCGGCGGAAGTGATAACAACAGTTTTGCAAAAAACGGAATCGAAGGGCTTGTTTTATCGAATGGAATGTATAATGCACATTCGACACGTGAATACACAACCGTCGACGATCTTTATAAAGGAGCAGAGCTGATCGGACAGCTTATTTTATTATAAAAAGAAATTTTGGTCGTATTCTGTTGAAGATTGTTGTTTTCGCATATAGCTATCTCGTGTAAGTTATGGTAAAATAACCACAGAGAGCGTCACGGAGGACGCAATAGTGGGAGGTAGCTCTTATGGATAAGAACAGCGAAAAAAATGTCAGGTTCCGCATAAATATTACATTGTTAATTGCGGTAGTTTTACTGGTTGCAGATTTATATGCAATGATCAATATGCCTCAGAAATTTATTATTCTGGCGATCATTACAGCATTGTTTCTGGTTGCAATCTATTTTTTGGTAGATTCCATTTCAATTTATCTGATGGCAGAAAAGAATCGCAAAGAAGAACAGTATGATAGTATTTTTAAATCAGAAAAAGCGTCTTATCTTTTATTGAGGAAAACATTTGATGATCTGTATGAACTCATTGAAAAAGGAAACCAGTCCCGGAAAGCAAATGTGGAGGATATTATCCACGCACAGAAAGCAGTAGCAAAGGTTTCCATTGGAAGAAGTAAAGAGAATGCAGATGCACTGATGAATTCCAATGACCACATCATGGAAAAGATTTCGATGTTAGAGGCTGTTTTATCAGACAATGTTTCGCATCCGGCACCGGAAACTAATAAAAATGACAGCGCATATGCACAGAATATTTTAGACAATCAGAATAAAATATTACAGCAGCTGGAAGTTTTGCAGAATACATTGAATACGATCGGAGCTGATGCAAAGATAGCAGCAGAGTCTGCAAAACAGAACTTTTTTACCGAGGAACGTATCTTGGCAGAAGAGAATAAAATTGAAAAAGAAGAACCACAGGTTCAGGAAGCTGCAGTTGAGGAGATCCCATCGGCTGCTGGAGAAGCAACTGTGATGGAAGAGACACCAATCGAAGAAGTTCCATCTGATATGGAGGAAACACCGATTGAAGAAGAACCATCCGTGATGGAGGAGACACCGATTGAAGAAGAACCGTCTGCAATGGAGGAGACACCGATCGAAGAAGAACCGTCCGTGATGGAAGCGACACCGGTCGAAGAAGAACCGTCCGTGATGGAGGAGACACCGATCGAAGAAGAACCGTCCGTGATGGAGGAGACACCGATCGAAGAAGAACCGTCCGTGATGGAGGAGACACCGATCGAAGAAGTTCCATCTGATATGGAGGAAACATCAATTGGTAAAGAAGAAGTTTCTTCTCCGGAGGAAGATTTATCCAAGTATGATGATATTATGGTAGATACTTTGACGGATTCGGATGATAATGTTCCGGTCGAGAAGATTCCATTGGAAGATGAAACTGTTGTAGATGATGAGCCGGCAATGCCTGATCTGTCAGATCCGAATAAGGTTATGACACCGGATGAGATCGCAGCATTGATTGCAAACTTATAATAGAAGAAAGACTTCGGTGTAAAGTAAAAAATAATATTTAAGAGAATAAAAAATCTGTCATACAAATGCAATTTTTGTATGGCAGATTTTTTGTGTAACAGGAAAAACGTTCCCGATCATTATTCGGCAGTGATTTTTACGATTTCTTTGATAACCGAAACAGCGGTATCCATACCTTCTACACTGATATGTTCAAACGGTCCGTGGAAACCATAGCCGCCGGTTCCGAGGTTCGGACAAGGAAGTCCCATAAAACTTAATCTGGCACCGTCTGTACCACCGCGGACTGGGCGGGAGACTGGTTCCAGACCAACGTTTTTGATTGCTTTTTTTGCAATTGCAACGACATATTCATTCTTTTCAATGACTTCCAGCATATTGCTATAGGAATGCTGAATGTTCAATTTTACAGTGTCTGCGTGATATTTTTCATTCATTTTTTGCTCAATGCCACGCAGGGTATCAAGACGTTTTTCAAAAGTGGCTTTGTCATGGTCACGCACGATATAATTCACTTTAGCGTGGGCGATGTCTCCGCTAAAATCAGTCAGATGATAAAATCCCTCTCTGCCTTCGGTGTGGGCAGGAGTCTCATTTTCAGGGAGAAGAGATGCAATCTCACAGCCGACAAGGGCAGCGTTGATCATAATATCTTTTGCTTCTCCAGGGTGGACATTGACGCCATTGATCTCAAAAGAAGCACTTGCGGCATTGAAGTTTTCATAGGCAACTTCGCCCTCGTAGTCGCCGTCAACGGTGTAGGCAAATCTGGCTTTAAAATAGTCAAGGTCAAATAAATCAGCACCGCTTCCGACTTCTTCGTCCGGTGTGAAGCCGATCCAGATGTCGCCGTGAGGTATTTTTTCTGTGATGATCTGTTCCACTGCCGTCATGATCTCGGAAACCCCGGCTTTATCGTCAGCGCCGAGCAGGGTTGTTCCATCTGTAGTGATCAGTGTGCGGCCTTTTAATGTTTTAAGTGTAGGGAAATCGGATACTTTCAGATAAGTGCCGCTTCCTTTTAAAAGAACATCATTGCCGTCATAATCCGGAATGATCTGTGGTTTGACATCTTTTCCGGAAAAATCAGGAGCAGTGTCCATATGGGAAATAAAACCGACAGCAGGCTTGTCAGCATATCCTTTCGTTGCCGGCAGCAGTCCGTAAACATAGCAGTGATCGGTTAAAGTGACTTTCTCTAAACCGAGATCTCGCAATTCCTGTTCTAACACTTTTCCTAACTCAAACTGTCTTTCCGAAGATGGAATCTGTCGGCATTCCTCGTCAGAAGTTGTCCAGTAAGAGACATATTTTAATAATCGTTCTTCAACACGCATGTGAAACCTCCTTATAAAATGGTGCCGTATTTATTTTGATATAAAATCAAGCCGGGCACACATAGTTATAAAATACCATAAAATAGTGAAATAGGAAATATTAGAAAAGGATTTCTTGACAATTGTGTATACATCAGTTACATTCAATATTGCAGATAGCAAAATCTTTTTTTCAAATAAGTGTTATAGTACGAGTTATTTCTGCCAGATCGGCATGAAATCCTAAAAAATTGTTAGATACAGATATTGAGGGCTTTCCGGAAACTTCGCAAAGAAAGAGAGGAAGGTTTGGGCGAGAAAGATACAACAGAAAAAATACTTGCAGATTATAATGATGTATTTGCAGACATCATAAATGGTCTGGTATTTAAAGGAGAACAGAAGGTAACACCAGAGTCCTTAGAAAATATAAGTACAAGATCTGTGTATAAAGGCAGGAAAAATAAACTGCATGAACAGGAAAGGGATATCGTCAAACTCTGGAAAGAGCGTGATATTGAATTTGCCATATATGGCATGGAAAATCAAACTTTACCGGAGAAATATATGCCGCTTCGTATATTAGGTTATGATGGTGCCTCTTATCGTAGTCAATTGCAGAAGAAAAGAAAAAGACCAGTTGCAGTATTGACAATTGTTTTATATTTTGGTACAGATAAGATGTGGGATAAACCAACGCATTTAAAGGATGTGATATACATTCCGGAGGGTTTGGGAGAGTATGTTAATGACTATAAAATCACAGTTTTTAATATTGCATGGTTGACGGAAGAAGAGATTACAAGATTTAAAAGCGATTTTAAAATTGTAGCAAATTTCTTTGTACACAAGAGAAAGAATAAAGATTATGTATCAGATGACAAAACAGAAATTAAACATGTGGATGAAGTATTAAAATTATTATCTGCTATGACGGGGGATGAGCGTTATGAAGAAATTCTGGCAGAGAAGGAGAAAGGAGAGTACAATACTATGGATACAGTAGCAGAACATCTTGTAAATATGGGTGAGGCAAGACTAGGAAAACTTATAAATCTTTTATTGCAAAATAATAGAATAGAAGATGTAAAAAAGGCTTC
>ULRE01004972.1_pt1 | contig 11267 bp, 4 predicted proteins | sample 1955141 | NCBI WGS metagenome assembly ULRE01 (sample SAMEA4835674, study PRJEB28245) | human gut metagenome | biome: gut microbiome; material: fecal sample | place: Denmark | collected 2008
AAGAAGCTTGTAGTCCCAGGCGGAGGTGATAGAGTGTCCTGGCATCAGGGCGTAATTTGAGTCGTAGCCTGTCTTTGTGACACCGGCGACATCAATGTTGTTGTTGTCGTCGAACAGCTTCACGATCTTGTTGCGGTTGAGGTCGAAGGTGAGGTTGCTCTCCCAGTTCAGCGTGTTCACGCCGTCACCGTTGAGGTTGACAGAATGGAGAGTGATCTCGACACCTCTGTTGGTCACCTTGCCGGCGTTGGCGTCCACTGAAGGGAATCCTGCGACGTAAGGGATTGACCTGTTGAGGAGCTGGTCTGTGGTCGCTGAAGTGTAGACATCGACTGTACCGTCAAGTCTTGAGCCGAGGACAGCGAAGTCAAATCCGAGGTTCCACTTGGAAGTGGTGGCCCAGGTAAGGCTCTTGTTCTCAAGTCCGTTGACATAGAGGGCGTAGACGCTCTGCTCTCCGATCCATGTGTAGGTCTTGTTGATTCCGGCGATGGTGGAGTAGGCGGCCACGGCGCTGGATCCGTTCTGACCCCAGGAAAGACGGAGTTTCAGGAAGTCGAGCCAGCTTACATCTTTCATAAAGTTCTCGTTGCTGAGAGTCCAGGCGGCAGACGCTCCGAAGAAGTCACCCCACTTGTTCCCGTCAGCGAAGGCTGAGTAACCGTCACGACGGTAGTTACCTGTCAGGTAGTAGCGGTTGGCGTAGTTGTAGTTGATTCTGCCAAGATAGGAGATTCTCTGCCAGCTGGTTCTCTGACGGGCGGCCTGCAGATTGCTGGCGTTGGACAGATCCAGACCATAGGTTCCGAGGTCAGCGGCGGCAGGAATGTCGAATTCGCTGAAGTCGATCCTGATGGCTTCCTGGTTGTAGGCCTCGCGTGTGTAACCTACAAGAGCGTCGAAGTGGTGCTGCTTGATGTCGGTCGTGTAGGTGAGAATGTTGTCGATGTTCCAGTTTGACGTGTGGTAGTCGCGAACATAACCTTTGGCGCTTCCGACATATTTATAAGGATTGGCAAGGTCGCTTTCCACTCTCGTGTCAAGGTAGAGCTGAGGGTTGTTGAACAGATCCTGCTGTGAGGTGTTGCGCTGGGCATTGAGGGTCAGCTTGTACTGCAGTCCTGGAAGGAACGGGAAGTCGATCTGGGCATAAGCCACTCCGCCGATGTTGTAGTTGACGGTCTGGTTGTCAGTCCAAAGGTAGCTGGCGTTCTCGCGTCCCCAGAGCGGGTTGACCTTGTCCTCGCCTGTAGGGTTGGAGTTGATCCAGTCCTCGTAGCCGGCGATGTTGGCGTGGGTGTAGGAATATGGACTCATCCAGGTCGCGGACTGCATCGAAGGGGTGCATCCCCAGCTCTTGGCTCCGAGGTAACGTCCTGTGAGACCTACGGTGAGCCAGTCGGCCACCTTGGTGTCCACCTTGGACATCACGTTGAACTTGCGGTAGTTGTCGCCCTTGAGCACACCTCTGGTCCTGTCATAGCCGCCGGAGATGTAGTAGGATGTGGCGTTCTTCCTTCCTGAGATGCTCAGGCTGTAGCTCTGTGAAGGAGCGCTCTGTGAGATCTCGTCGAACCAGTCCACTTTCTTTCCGCTGTTGTAGACCTCAAGCTCGCGCTCTGAGAACACCGTTCCAGGGAGAGCCTGATCCTCATCGGTGACCTTGCCGACGGCTTTCATCGCAAGGAAACGATGCTCGATGAAAGTCTGGTCATCGGTCTGCATCTGTGGTCTGCGTCCCCATCTGTTGAACTTAAGGTCGGCGTTGAAGTTGACGGTCGGCTTGTCGGAGCGTCCGCTCTTGGTCGTGATGACGATCACACCGTTGGCGGCGCGGGATCCGTAGATGGCCGCTGAGGAAGCGTCCTTCATCACGTCGATGCTCTGGATGTCGTTGGTCTGGATCTCCTGAATGGAACCGTAGAAGATCGCTCCGTCGACAATGATCATCGGGGCGTTGGTGCTTTCAGCATTTGCTGATGTGCTTGAAGGGATCGTGTTACGTCCACGAAGGGTCATCGTGCTGAGGTTGCTTCCCGAAGCAGAGTTCGTAGGAAGGTAGTGGAGACCGGCGACCTTACTTGACAACGCCACGAATGCGTTAGGGTTAGGCAGGTTGGCGATGTCCTTGTTGCTTCCGTAGTTGACGCTTGCGATGGCTCCGGACACGTCCTTCTTGCGGGCTGTGCCGTAACCTACGACGACAACCTCGTCGAGAAAGTTGGAATCATCGGTCAGAACGACATTGATGAGCTTCTGTGAGCCAACAGTTACTTCCTGTGTGGCGTAGCCGATGGATGAGAAGACCAGAACTGCGCCGGACTTCACATCCGGGAGGCTCCAGGAACCATCAAGTTCTGTCATAGTTCCGGTGGTCGTCCCCTTGACGAGGACATTCACACCTACGAGTGGATCACCAGTCTTGTCCGTGACCTTACCGGAGACAGACGACTGGGCGAATGCCTGCGCCCCGATTGTCAGGAGCACAAGCAGAGTCGTAATTAATCGTTTACCCATAACTGCTTTTTATAATGGTTTTGTTAAACTACTGATTTAGCAAAATCACAAAATCATAAATATTGTACATAAAGCGCAAATATAAAACTAATAGTAGAATATATCGGAAAATTTTTGGTGAAAGTACTTTGAAAAATGTTCCTGCCCTCCTGTGTCGTGTCCTGATTTTCAATCGGATTTTTATCAAATCAGTAGATTGACAAATTATGAGACCGCAGTATGATTTTGGTCATAAATTTCACATTACGAACCCATTTTGCGCTGTTTTGCGAAAGGTTTGCGTAAAATTTTAGGTATAAATCAAATTTCAAAGTATTTTTATCAATATTTCAAAAAAGCGGGGGATAATATTCCTTACTTTTGCCAATGTTTTTGGTTTAACAAATAATAGCACAAGGTAAACTATGACCATACTCGTACTTGCTTCTGCCGTTTTACGCTGCCGCCGGCTTGTCCGGCAATATGTCCCCGCATATTCGTGACACTGTTGCAATCCACTTGACAAGACTGATTGAGAAAATCACAAAACCATTATTTTTAAAATAACAGTTTATGGGTAAACGTTTTTTCACAGCTTTGCTTGCGCTTCTGCTTATTGGGGTGCAGGCGTTCGCCCAGTCCGCCGTGTCCGGAAAGGTCACGGACGAGTCAGGGGAACCCTGTGTCGGCGCTAATGTCCTCATAAAGGGCACCACGACCGGCACAATGACAGACTTGGATGGTAACTACAGCCTGCCTCACGTGAAGCAGGGCTCTATCCTCGTCTTCTCCAGCATTGGTTATAGCACACAAGAGGTCAAAGTAGGAACCTCATCCGTAATCAATGTGGTTCTTCAAAGTGACAATAGATTCCTCGATGAGGTTGTTGTTGTCGCCTATGGTACTCAGAAAAAGAAAGATGTGACCGGTTCCATCACCGATGTGAAGTCAGACATCGTCGCCATTCAGAACACGACCACGGTCTCCAGAGCACTGGAAGGAGCCGCTCCAGGCCTTCAGGTCTCAATGGTTGATGGCCAGCCTGGTTATGACATGGCTATCCGTCTGCGTGGTGTCAGCTCCACCAACGGAGCCTCTGCCGCCGCCCTCGTCGTGATCGACGGTGTGGCCCAGCAGACCAACTCCACTTATGAGAACCCTCTTTCCCAGTTGGACCCTAACGACATAGCTTCCGTGACTGTCCTCAAGGATGCGGCGTCAACCGCTCTTTACGGATCAAGAGCGGGTAACGGTGTCATCCTCATCACCACCAAGAGAGGCTCCGAAGGCAAGTCAAAGATCTCCTTCCAGAGCCGCTGGGGATGGAACTCCATCGGAAACTACAACGTCAACTCGATCGACACCGCCGCTGAGTATTATGAATATGCCTGGCAGTCAATCTACAACTCTTACCGTTACGGCGTGAACGGAACAGGTCTTCCTGGAGTTGATGCGAACGGCAACTACTACACAAACATCGCCACTCCGAACCACACAGACGAGGAGGCAAGGCTATTTGCCAGCCAGCACCTGTTCGACTACAACGGAAGCGAGACCCAGTTCCAGAAGAACGCACTCGGCAACAATATGGCCTACAATGTTCCTGGGGCGATCTACACGCCTACGGGATCCGGCTCGAACGCATCCGCGACTATGAGCGGTGCTTACCTTGTCGATCCAGTAACCGGAAAAATCAACAAGGACGCAAGGCTGCTCTACAATGGTGACGCAGCTGACATTATGTTCAAAAAAGCCTTCCGTCAGGAATATAACCTTTCGGCCAGCGGCGGATCAGACAAGATCCACTACTACGCTTCCCTAGGTTATCAGGACGAGCCTTCATTCTTAATTGCGAGCTCGTACAAGCGTTACAGCGGACGTATGAATGTCGATGCCCAGGCTCTCAAGTGGCTGAAGATCGGCGCCAATGTCGGCTATTCAAAGACCAGCACCAGAGCTCAGGCCGGTAAGTGGGGCTCCCGTCAGATCGGTGGAGCGTATGGCAACGCCATGCTTCACGTCAAAGGATGGCAGCCAATCGAGCCAGTCTACACCATTGAAACGGTGACTATGTTCTCGATGCCAACGGTGACAAGATTCTGAACACCAAGAACGCCTCGTATTCACCGCTCGGTGTCGCCACAAGTCCTTATGGCAGTGACTTCAAGTACATCGCCGAGACCAACATCGAGCGTCAGGACATCTCAACATGGACAACCCGTCTGTTCGCCGATGTCAATTTCCTGAAGTATTTCAACTTCAACGTGAACTTCAATATGGACGAGTCACACTGGAAACGTACGATGTACGTGAACAGTGTCGCGGGCCGCGGAACTCCTAACGGAGGATTCGGTATCAAGACCTACCAGCGCCGAATCATCAACACCCAGCAGATCCTTACCTATAATCAGGACTTCGACAAGCATCACGTTGACGCTATGCTAGGTCACGAGTATGAGGATCTGAACAGGGATGACCTCAATTTCGGCACTGGTTACGAGCTGATTCCGGGTTATGCCATCGCCGGAAACTTCATCGGCCGCTATGTCAACGCTGGTGGTGAGAACTCCACTACCCCTGGCTTCAGTACAAACATCTACAGGACAGAGTCTTACCTGAGCCGTTTCAACTACAACTACGACAGCAAATATTATCTGTCTGGATCCCTCAGGCGTGATGCCGCCTCCAAGTTCACAAAGGACAACCGCTGGGGTACATTCTGGTCAGTCGGAGCCGGTTGGCGTTTCTCAGAGGAAAGCTTCCTTAAGGAGATGAAGACATGGCTTGACAACGCCAAGCTGCGCGCCAGCTATGGTGTGACGGGTAACTCCAATGGTCTTACCTCTTATTATCTCAACCACTACTGGTACTACGCTGTCGCCACGTGGCAGACAAGCTCAAGCGGTACCGGCGTTCCTGCCTCAACCGCCATCAGAACCGGCAACGACTTGGTTCGTTCCGACCTGACTTGGGAGAACATCCACCAGTTTGACCTCGGCCTTGACTTCAGTGTCCTGAGGAGCCGCATCACCGGTGCGCTTGACTTCTATGACCACAAGACTGTCAACTCTCTCTTCAATCAGTCAGTCTCCCCTCTCGCCAGCGCCGGCTACACCACCGTTCTTGGAAACGCTGCCAAGGTCCGCAACAGAGGATTCGAGATAGAACTCGACGCTGACATCATCCGCAAGAAAGATCTCACCCTCAGCGTTGGCATCAACGGAACACACTACCGCACCACGCTTCTGAGCGTTCCTGCCGACCAGATTCCGAACTACGACGAGACCATGGATCTCCCTAAGGGCTGCTGGACCGTCGCGACTGAGGATATGGCGCAGGCCGGAACTGCAAGCCACGCCGGACGAGGAATATTCTACCTCCGTGGAGAAGGGAAGGATCTTTTCAACCTCTATATGCCTAAATATGCCGGTGTGGACGAAAAATCCGGTCTTCCGCTTTATTGGCACAGAGTCACTTACTATGATGTGAATATGAACGAGACCACAGGTGTCTACGAGCACGGAGGACGTTACGCCAACTATAAGGTGGGTGACAATGTCAAGACAGACGTGGCGGCAGACGCATCTTACTACGAGGTAGGATCAGCCACTCCTGATTGGATCGGAGGTCTTACCCTCAGCCTGAAATGGAAAGATTTCGATTTCAGCGTCGTTTCCGCTTACCAGATCGGAGGCAAGTTCTTCTCTATGGAGTACTCCCAGCATCTGTTCCGCGGCTCATCTATGGGCAGACAGCGTATTCCTGTCTCAAAGGATCTCGTGGGCAACACCTGGAATCCGGACAACACCAGTGCCTATTACCCTATGCAGTGGTTCCCAAGTTCAGGCGCAAGCAGTTACTATCTTGATGGATCTTTGCTGCCAGGCTCTCACAACTACACAGACATGAGCCTCTTTGACGCAAGCTACTTCCGTGTGAAGAACGTGACCATCGGCTACACCCTGCCTAAGAAACTCACAAAAAAAGTCAACATCAGTGCCCTCCGTGCGTTCGTCTCAGCTGACAACGTGTTGATTTTCTCTCAGCAGAAAGGTGTGGATCCTACTTTCTCAACAATCGGAGGAAAAGAGGTTGACACCTTCATCTACCCACAGATGCAGACTCTCACCATCGGTTTGAATCTTGATTTCTAAAATTAAACGCGAATAAATATGAAAACATATAAAAGTCTTTTGGCTGCCGCGATCCTTGGCTTGAGCTTTTCATCCTGCACCTCACTGCTGGATGTCAACAATCCGAACTATTTCACGGATGATGAGATGGCAGAATTCATCAATGGAAGCGAGGAAGCTGAGCAGCAGGTTCTGACAGGTCTCGTTGGTTCTCTGCCGGGTTACATCAACATCTACAACGCTGCGATCGCCGGTGGCTATTCCAACGCTTCCGCTTACGAATCCAATTTTGAGTTTCGCCGTTTCTGCCAGTCTGGCGATGTGGTTGAAGGAGATAGACTGAATCAAGGAACATACTCGACTTGGTATCAGAATCTTGCAAACAACACTTATTGGAGAACAGATCAGGAGATCCAGAACTATGGCTACTATCTCGCCCCTGTACTCAAGCTCGGACCCGCACTCAAGGCGCTTGACTTCCTTACCGAGGAGCGTGTCGAGAAGTATCCAAGAATGGGTTCCAGCCGCGCCCAGGCACTGACAATGAAGGCTATCTGCTACATGATGCTGATGGAACGCTACACAGACCTTCAGGATGTAACCTCCACTACAAAGCAGGGCTGGCCGATCTACGATGCCTACACCTATAATGCCGCCAAGGCTCCGCTTTCGGTCGCCGAGACCTGGAGTTGGATCAACACTACGCTCAAGGAGGCAGTGGATCTTTTCCACGATTCCACGCTCGGAGAGAAAGGCTATACCATCGGTAACGAGGCTGCCCAGATCTACGACATAGACTGTGCCGTGGCACAGTACTACCGTTGTCGCGCCGCCCTCGACAGCAAGGACTGGAAGACCGTGATAGAGGCGGGGAATGACCTCCTCAGCCATTTCCCTAACCTGATCAACGCCGAAGATTATGGTATGAAGGCAAGCTTGTTGGCCTCTGTGAACTCTCGCGCTGGTGTCACCGCATCCCTGCCTCAGGGAACATCTTGGAACGGATCCGACTTCAACGCCACACAGAACGCCTTCTACAATCTGGAGAAGAATCCAGAGGCGATTTTCGGCGGTGCCAGAGGCTCATCCAACATCTTCTGGACTAACGCAGGTCTCAATGCCCTCAAGCGCAGCCCTTCAGGCTACTATCAGGTGGACAAAGGAATCTATGACGCACTTTCGGATGATGACTGCCGCAAGGCTTGCATTCTCCCTGAGGATTTCGAGGATTTCCACGTTTACACCAACGACGGAGCAGACACGACATGGTACCAGTACACTATGCCGAAATACACGTCTCTCAAATGGGCGGCATCCTCGGCTATCGGTTACAAAAACCACACGAACGAGGCTACCACATCCGACAACATATACCTCCGTTCCTCAGCCGTCTTGCTGATGGTCGCTGAGGCATACGCTCAGGGTGGGCAGGACGCTCAGGCAAAGGCATTGCTTGACAAACTGCTTGCGGCCCGCACAAAGAGCGGCGCCACCGCCATGACATGCGACAACACGATGCCTGGCAAGAGTGTTATGGAGATGGTCAAACTTCAGTGGCGCATCGAGATGTGGGGAGAAGGCGATTGGGCGTTCTTCAACCAGAAGCGCTGGGGCGTTCAGAACGCTCGTGGAGCGAACCATTGGAGCGAGACTCAGATTCCTGCCGAAGGCTTCACTTGGGAGATTCCTCAGAAGGAGCGTCAGGGCAATCCTTACTGGAACTAACAGTCATTATCCACAACTAGAATTATATTCAGATGAAAAAAATATTATTGACATTCGCTTGCGCTCTTTCCGCAATGGTAATGTTCTCAGCCTGCGACAAGGGAGAGGATGTGAAGGAGTTCAAGGATGAAAACGCTACAGTGAAGGCCTTGACAATCGAGGCTACCCTTCCGTCCGCACAGGGTGAGGGCATGAAGACTGCTTTCACAGCCAAGGATTTCCTCCGTATACGTTTCGCGAAGGCTGACGGTACTTCAGTGGGAAGAACCCAGATCCTCAGAGGCGAGGCGGCAGAAGGCAAGACCGCGTCATTCAGCAACCGTGTGGCCGTGCCGAATGACGCAGAAACGGCTTTCGTCTATGTTGACAACAACGAGACTAATCTCGTGAACTATGGATCCGCTCCGACATTTGTGAATTTGAGCGGTCAGAAAGGTACGCTTGCTGATGCCATGGCACATCAGGTGATTGTTGGCTCCACCCCTGTCAGCGGCCTGTCAGGAGGTAAGGGCTCCGTATCACTCGCCTACAAGACCGGTATCGCAAAGATCGTGGTGTCTTATCCGGAGGGAACCAGAGTCAAACAGGGCGAGACCACAATAACGCTTGGTGGAGACGCACAGTACAACAAGATTGAACTGATGCTTGATTCTCCTGAAAAGTCAAGCACGAAAGGTGCAATCACCGTCCCTGCCATTGTTGACACGGTGAAATGCACCTCCACCGCTTACGTCGCCATCTGGCCTGTAGGTGGAGAGTACACCAACACCAACCTCATCTCCCATATCCAGACTACCACCTACGGCAATGCGCTTGAGGTCACGAACATTACGGCAGGAAAGACGACCGAGATCATTCAGGGTGTTGACGCCAAAGAGTTCAACTATTGGATCGGCGATGAGGAATATAAAGTCCATGATGTCTATGCGAAGGTTGAGAGCGCTAGCAAGTGGATCACAGTGAAGGATGGTGTCCTTACAGTCGGGGAGAACAAGACCGGTAGCGTACGCGTCGGAAAGGTTGTGCTTGACAACGGTCACACCTACATCTTCACCCAGATCGGAGCCAACGACTTCAAGGGAAGCTGGACGCTTTACTCGAAATTATTTGACCCTAACAAGACACTGGGTAAGGGTAACACCAATGCGGACAAAACTGTTGTCACATTCGGTGAGCCACGTCAGCGAGAGACCTTGAAGGATGCCGCTGGCAAAGAGCACACAAACAACCTTGGCATCAAGGGCCTTTATCTTGATTCGGTTCTGGACGCTTGTGTCGAGATTGACTACAATGAAAGGACTGTCAAATTCGGTGTGTTCTTTGACCGCCGCGCAGCCCAGAAAGCCGCAGACGGAAAGTTCTGCACATATATTCCTGAATGTTCTGGCGGAAACGGTTGGGGAAACTACAACTTTGCTCCTGGTGACAAGGGATTCTCCGATTCCAACTACGAGTGGCTCTGGTTCACGGTAAGCGAAGACCTGAAGACCCTAAAGTACCAGTACTATGGTGCAGGTCAGATGACCAGTAACGGCAAGTACTACATCTGCGGAATCTCTATTCCGAAGGCCACTTCAACCGACAAGGCTTCCATTGCAGGCAGCTATGACGTGATTTATCAGGCCAACTACAACGGAAGCAACGAAGAAAGCATGTACTTCAAGAAGTAATCCTGCATTCAGTCAATCCAACAAAAGAAGGCGACCGGAAACCCCGGCCGCCTTCTTTCTTTGGCAATGGCAGTTAAAAACATCACCTTAAAGCCCCTATCTGCTCTTCGGTAAGCCCGGTCAACTGTAGGATCTGCCCTATCGGCATACCGATTTCAAGCATGGCCTTGGCTACTTCGGTCTTACCTTCGGTTATTCCTTCAGCCTTACCTTCAGCCTTACCTTGGGCCATACCTTGGGCCATGCCTTGGGCCATGCCATCTGCGATTCCTTTGGCCTCTCCGTCGGCATAGCCTTTCTCGAAGCCCTTGCGCTCGGCGAATACGCGCTGCGCCAGAATGTCCCTCTCGTTCATCTTGTCGATCTCGTATTTAAGTTTCTTCTCCTTGTCGAACGCCGCCACCTCGCACGCCTCGGCGAGCCGTCTGGAGATTCCTCCGGCCTCCTCGATCCACTCCGGAATCTTTTGGAAGCCACCGCTGTTCCTGAATATGTAGAACAGCCTGTCGGACTCCGTCACGCACTCCTCCAGCGTCTTGGTGAACAGTGTCATCTCCACAAAGATAACACTAATTGTCTGATTCGCAACCATTCCGGTGCGTTTTTCCGTGAACTGCCAGTAGGAGATGAGGTGGTCGGTGTCCCAGAGCGACTCGTCGTCGTGCCTCAGGCGATAGTTCAGGAAGGAGACCACATAGACCGGGTGGAGCTTCCCGTACAGATCCCCCTCCGACAGTTCCAGATGGTACAGTCCTGACGCGTAATAGACGCACCTCTCGAAGAAGCTGTCCTCCTCCGAGGCCTGCATCTCCACGATGAACGTCCTGTCGTCCTTGTCCACACAGACCAGGTCGAGCACTGTCTTCTTCCCGTAGATCACATCCTGTTGCTGTTCCCGGTCGGAATATTCCTTGATGTCCTCGATCCTCGCCTCGGGAGGCAGGATCTGGTTCAGCACCCCGATGAGGATGTCCTTGTTGTTCCTGTCCGCGAACACGGCCTTGAAGCCCACGTCGCTCCGCAGGTTGACGAACGGAGCGAGCTCTTGTCTCTTTTCATTGAAATACATAGTTCAAATTTTAAACAAACATTTGAACAGCAATAATATGCACAAATAATGTAAAAAACGAAAAGAAACATATACGGATTATAAAAAACAGAAATATTTTCGGTTGTTACTCCCTTAAGTAACATGAAAAAAATAAGTTGCTTCAGATTAAGAGAAGATTTTCGAGGATAGATC
>ULRE01043656.1_pt1 | contig 11213 bp, 9 predicted proteins | sample 1955141 | NCBI WGS metagenome assembly ULRE01 (sample SAMEA4835674, study PRJEB28245) | human gut metagenome | biome: gut microbiome; material: fecal sample | place: Denmark | collected 2008
CCCCCGGCGCTGCCGGAAATCTGGCCTCTGAGCTGCTGCCGGAAGAGAAGCAGGACGAGTTCTACGATGAACTCATGGTCTGGCAGACCGACGGCCAGCAGCCTGTGGATGAGGTGGCGATCATTGCTTACGCCCTGGCCACGCCCATGGGCGACGGCATTACCGGCGAGTGCGTGGTTGCGGACTCCGGCGCCAGCCACAATATCTTCCGCTTCCAGCCTGCCATTGAGCAGTATCCCCCCGAGGATTGAGAAAGGAGCTTCCAAATGAGTAAGAAAATTGATGCCAGAATTCCCCAGGACTCCGGCGTAGGGGCCAATATCAAGCAGTATGTGGCCGTCCAGACACCCTGGAACAAGCTCATCAGCTATTATGAGGCGATGCATTACATCAGCCGCTTTGAATCCGTCCTTTCTGCGGCAACTCAGCAGGCCCTGCGGATCATGATCCCCGATTACCGGGAGCGGGCACAGCTGATGTGTGAGGACGGCTTCCAGCGGCAGTATATGACCGGCAAGTATTACGGCAACGACGATGGCTTTGGCATTCATCCGTTCATGTGCGGCGAGTACCCCGGCGCTTTGATCGGTGATAAGGGTGACGATGCTCTGCTGATGTGCGGCCGCTGCCAGGATTTCGGTACCTACCGCTGTGAAAAAGAGCTGGATGTGTGCGACTGGGATATCGTCGGCTCCGAGCTGTGCCGCACCACCACCATGTCCCTGCAGGGGCAGGCAAAGGCGGCCGCAGAGCGCCGCCCCAATGGTCCCACGCTGGACTATATGATGGTGGAGGCCAAGGGCTGCGGCGATCGGCACTGCCGGATCATTGCAGAGAACCGGGAGAAGTATCCCGCGCCGGAGCATGAGCTGTGGGAAAGCTTCGGCCCAGCCGTCACCGATGACTATAAGAAATACACGGAGGAAGCGGACACCGTAGAGGATTCCATGATGTTCCGGGAGGAGTGCAACTACCACTTTGTAAACGGAACCAACAACGAAACGGATTCCTCCAATCAGATGATGAACCTGTCCACGGCGGCTTCGCTGTACATTCTGCCCGCCATTGCGGAAACCGTCAAGCGCGGTATTGTGACCCGGGAGCAGGCGGACCACATTCTGCGGTGCGTGCTGGAGGCTGCGGGAAAGGCCATGTTCGGCGAGCGGTATGCCATTAAGGCGCTGCGGGACTGGATGGGCGTTCCCAACTCCATTGGAGAGGATGGCCGCCTGCTGGCGGGCCTGATCGAGGTGCAGCTGCAATCCCTGGTGTGCGCTTATGAGGTGGAAGCCTTTAATGAGAAGGAGTGCATCCTGGTCATCGACCGCAGCGGCCTGGAAATCACCGGCACCAAGGACGTGCCCGAGGCACACCTGGCAATGTGGTACGGCATGGCCAAGACGCTGATCAACGCGCAGTGGTCCTGCTGGGAGGAGGATTCCCCCGCAAAGAAGCTCCGCATTAAGATTGCCAAGAAAATCGACAAATTCGCGTAATGGGGAGGCAGCATCATGAATAAGAATATCTTCAAGTATGATGATATGAAGCGCAGTGAACACATGGCTGTGCGAAACAATGTGGGCTGGTATTTCTGGACGCACCAGCTGATTGAAGTCACCGGGCCCGATGTGGTGCCTTTCCTGGATTATCTGTATACCGGGAATATTGCGTCCCTTGCCGTTGGCCGGGACCGCTACACCACCATGCTGAATGAGCAGGGCGAGATCATTGACGATGTGGTCATTATGCGTGTTTCCGAGGATACCTATTGGGTTTCCACGCTCTACGCCACCAAGGCCGATGACTGGTGGTACTTCCACCAGGGCGACTTCGATGTGGAGTGGAATGAGATCACCGAGGACTGGCAGATGCTGGCTGTCCAGGGCCCCAAGTCCAAGGCGGTGATAGAGGCGCTGTGTGACAATTCCGTAGAGGATCAGAAGTTCTTTGAGATTCGGGATAATGTGATCAACGGCATTCCGGTCAAGATCAACCGTGGCGGCTACACCGGCGAAAAGTGGGGCTATGAGATCTATATGTCCCCGGATGATCTGGAGGCCATTGAGACCCTGGTGGATGCAGAGGTCGTGCGCAATGGCGGCAAGCGGGTCACCGAATTCCAGATCATGGCATGGACGCTTCCCACGGAGGCCGGTATCTTCTATATGCGCGACCTGGCCCACACCAATCCCATTGAGGTTGGTCTGGATAGGAACATCAAGTGGGACAAGGACTTTATCGGCAAGGAAGCCCTTCTGAAAGTGAAGGAAAACGGCCCTGCCCGGGAAATGGTGGGCTTTGAGGTGCTGGACGACGACTACTATATCCGCTCCAAGCAGTATGGCGGCCCCGGTGAGGCGGTGTTCATCGACTCTGAGGAAGAGGAAGTGGGCCGCGTCTCCAAGCTGGTCTATTCCTACGTGAAGGAAGTCAACAACGGCTACATCCTGGCAAAGAAGGGCGCACTGAAGGTTGGCGACAGGATCAAAATTCACGGGCATGACTGCGTGATTACCGAAAAGAACTGGCTGAATTAAGCTGGTATAACAAAGCGAGGAAAACAAGATGAAGCTTGAGGGAAAATCCATTGTGGTCACCGGCGCTTCTGCAGGCATGGGGCAGGCTATTGTCACGCTGTTTGCGCAGGAGGGGGCCAATGTTATTGCCGTTGCCCGCAGAAAAGAACGGCTGGACGCACTGGCGGAGGCACTGAAGGAGGAACCCGGTAAGGTTATTCCATATGTCGGCGATGTATCGGACCCCGCCGCCTGCGACGGAATGATCGATGCTGCCGTGAAAGCCTTTGGGCGGCTGGATGTGCTGGTCAACAATGCGGGCATCATGGATGACAACACCGCTGTGGGTGACGTGTCCGATGAAATGATCGAGCGGCTGTTCCGCGTCAATACCTATGGGCCCCTGTATGCCATGCGCAAGGCGGTTCAGGTATTCCTGACGCAGGGCGAGGAAGGAGGCAATATCATCAACATCACCTCTGTGGGCGCGGCCCATCAGACAGCAGGCGTGGCCTATTGCGCATCCAAGGCGGCCATTGCCTCCGCAACAAAGAATACCGCATTTATGTACATTGACAAGGGAATTCGCTGCAATGCAATTGCCCCGGGCGGAATCCTGACGGACATTCCCTTGGTCATGCCCAAGGCAAATAAATTCGGGTTTGAGCGCACCGGTTCTCTGCTGGCCCACTCCCCGGAAATGGGATTGCCCGAGGACATCGCCGGAGCGGCACTGTTCCTGGCCAGTGACGAATCCCACTTTGTCAACGGCACCACCATCGTCTGTGACGGCGGCTGGACCTGCTTCTAAGCTGAATTTACAGGGCGAGGCCCCGGCAAGCGGAAAATGCTTGCCGGGGCTTTTGGCTGCCCGGAAATCCTTTGCGGACTGGGTACCTGTATTTCCTTTATGTGCAGTAGGCAGCGCCGGCTGCAATCGGAAAAACTTCTTGCCGAAAGTGGAAAAAAGTGCTATGATTCCTCCAGGAGGAACAAAAATATGAATGTGAAGAAAAACAAAAAGGGCTTTACCCTGATGGAAATGCTGATTGTGGTAGCAATTATTGCCGTGCTGGTGGCCATTGCCATCCCGGTGCTGTCCAACAATCTGCACAAGGCAAAGGTTGCAGCGGATTGGGCGAATCTTCGTTCCTACTACGCATATCTCCAGGCTGATCTAATTCAAACTGGTGAACTCGTGGATGAAATTGATGGTATCCCCTTTACGGATCCTGATTATGGCAGCCGCCCGCATACCAAAATTGTATATCCGGGCGGGAATGAGATAGCGTTAAAAACGGGGGCGTACTATGTTCGTATCGATTATGCATATGCGAATGGAAAGGAAACTGACACTCCTGTTGGATATCAGATTTACTACTATTGTGGAAACGCTGGGCATGATATGTGTGTTTTGGTCTTGGGTGCAAAGAATAGCTAACTTGAGGGGGACAATCTATGAATCAAATTAAATTAGAAAAAATCCTGGCGACAATGAACCATTCCGGCGTTCGGCAACTCCTGATCTCCGACCCCGCCGTCATCTACTACCTTACCGGCGTATCCATCCAGCCCGGGGAGCGGATGCTGGTTTTGGTGCTGCGTGTCGACGGAAACCACCGGTTCTTTATCAACGACCTGTTCCGCCAGACCCGGGACCTGGGCGTACCCATTACCTATTACAACGACACCGAGGATGGCGTGGCCCTGGTGGCCCGGGCACTGATCCCCGGGGCGACCGTGGCCGTGGACAAAAACTGGCCTGCCCGGTTCCTGCTGCGGCTGCAGGAGCTGCACACCGGCAAATGCGTCAATTCCTCTTCCATTGTGGATGGGGTCCGGGCCATCAAGACTCCGGAGGAGCAGGAGAAAATGCGCATAGCCTCCCGGCTGAACGATCAGGTCATGGACCGGATCATCCATGCCCTGCCGGAAGACCACACGGAAACGGAGCTTGCGGACCTCCTGCTGCAATACTACCTGGATGCGGGCTGCTCCGGCTATTCCTTCGAGCCCATCACCGCCTTTGCCGGCAATGCGGCGGACCCCCATCATGTGACGGACGGCAGCCGGGGCAAACGGGGAGACTGCGTGGTGCTGGATATCGGCGGCAGAAAGGATGACTACTGCTCCGATATGACCCGGACGGTCTTCCTGGGCGAGGTATCCGATCGGCAGCGGGAAATCTATGAAATCGTGAAAGAAGCCAATCTCCGGGGCATTGCTGCCGCCAAACCCGGGGCCCGGATGTGCGACGTAGACAAGGCCGCCCGGGACTACATTGCGGAAAAGGGCTTCGGAAAGTATTTCACCCACAGGACCGGCCATTCCATCGGACTGGAGGTCCATGAGGCGGGGGATGTGTCTGCCATCAATGAGGCAGTGATCCGGCCGGGCCAGTGCTTCTCCGTGGAGCCGGGGATCTATATCCCGGAGGAGGGCATCGGCGTTCGCATTGAGGACCTGGTGCTCATCACCGAGGACGGCTGCGAAGTCCTGAATCACTATCCCAAGGACTTGACCGTGGTTCCGTTCAAGTAAACCATCGAAAGGGGCGGCGCCGTGCCGCCCCTTCACCATTTCCAATGAAACGTAAAAAAAGCGTATGCTTTTTGTGAAAAACCGAAAAAAACATGGAGTGGCCTCGACAAATGTTGACAAACGATGAATTTTGGGGTAGGATGACCTTGTCAAGTGAACAAAAGCTAATGTAATTTCGGATGTATGGCCCGAGAGTTTCTACCGCAGCGCCAGGAAGCTGTGACCATTGGTGAAAAATGCGCGTTCCGTTCCCTGAATTCGGGTTTTGGAAGGCGTTTGCTCATTTTTGCACCGTGGACTGTAGTTGTCCGCGGTTTTTTTAATTTAAAAAAGGAGCGTTTTGCATATGAAGGCAATGGAAAAGAAAATCCTGGAAGAGGGCAAGGTCCTGCCCGGCGGCATCCTCAAGGTGGGTTCCTTCCTGAATCAGCAGATCGATACCTCCTTCCTGGGCGAGATGGCCAAGGAATTTGCAAGGCTTTATGCCGATGCCGGTGTCAATAAGGTTTTGACCATTGAGTCCTCCGGCATTGCCATTGCGGCGGCGGTGGCCCTGGAAATGGGCGTGCCCATGGTCTTTGCCAAGAAGCACAAGTCCAGCAATGTGGACGGCAAGGTCTATACGGCCGTTGTCCACTCCTATACCCACGGTACGGACTACACCATCGTTGTCAGCAGCGACTACCTGGGTGAAAATGACCGGGTTCTGCTGGTGGATGATTTCCTGGCCAACGGCAAGGCTTTGGTTGGCCTGACCGAGCTGGTCCGTCAGGCGGGGGGCACCGTGGTGGGTGCGGCCATCGCCATTGAGAAGGGCTTCCAGGGCGGCGGCGACGCACTCCGGGCCGAGGGCGTAAGGGTAGAGTCCCTCGCCATCGTGGATTCCATGACCGACGACGCAATCACCTTCCGCAATTAACACGTTGTTTCTCGCTTCTGCGATGAACATATACATTTTTCTAGGAGGAAAAAGAAAAAATGAAAAAGATTCTTTCTCTGGCTCTGGTCCTTGTGATGGTTCTGGGCCTGGCTGCCTGCGGCTCCAACGGAAGCACCGCTTCCACCACCGCTGCTGCCACCGATGCCGCTGCCGAGACCACTGCCGCCGCAGAGAGCGAAGCCCCTGCCGCTGCTTCCAACATCAAGGTTGGCTTCATCTTCCTGCATGACGAGAACTCCACCTACGACCTGAACTTCATGAATGCTGCCCGCCAGGCCATTGCTGACCTGGGCCTGACCGAGGATCAGTACCTGTTCCGCACCAACATCCCCGAGGGCCAGGAGTGCTACAATGCCGCTGCTGAGCTGGCCGATGCCGGCTGCAACATCATCTTCGCCGACTCCTTCGGCCACGAGGATTACATCATCCAGGCTGCTCAGGAATTCCCTGACGTGCAGTTCTGCCACGCCACCGGCACCAAGGCCCACACCCAGGGCCTGGCCAACCACCACAACGCTTTCGCTGCCATCTATCAGGGCCGCTACATGGCCGGTGTTGCTGCCGGTATGAAGCTGAACCAGATGATCGAGGAAGGCAAGATCACCGCTGACGAGGCCAAGATGGGCTATGTCGGTGCTTATACCTATGCCGAGGTCGTCTCCGGCTACACCAGCTTCTTCCTGGGCGCTCGCTCCGTCTGCCCCTCCGTCACCATGGACGTTACCTTCACCGGTTCCTGGTATGACGAGACCGCCGAGAAGGAAGGCGCCAACAAGCTGATCCAGAACGGCTGCGTCCTGATCTCCCAGCACGCTGACTCCATGGGTGCTCCCACCGCCTGCGAGACTGCCGGTGTGCCCAACGTTTCCTACAATGGCTCCACCATCGCCGCTTGCCCCAACACCTTCCTGGTGTCCTCCCGCATCGACTGGACTCCTTACTACGAGATGGCCATCAAGGCCGTTATGAACGGTGAGGAGATCCCCGCTGACTGGACCGGCACCCTGCAGACCGGCTCTGTTGTCCTGACCGAGCTGAACGACGCTGTTGCCGCTTCTGGCACTGCCGAGAAGCTGGAAGAGGTCAAGGCTGCTCTGGAGGATGGCTCCCTGCAGGTCTTCGACATCAACACCTTCACTGTGAACGGCGAGAAGGTCGAGTCCTTCATGGCTGATGTGGACACCGATGCCGACTACACCCCCGATACTGAGGTCATTGAGAACGGCGCTTTCCAGGAATCCACCAAGCGTTCCGCTCCTTACTTCACCCTGCAGATCGACGGCATCAATCTGCTGGACCAGGCTTACTAATAATCAAATCCAGGGGCCCCAATCGGGGCTCCTGGAAATGCTGCAAAGGGCAGCGCAGTGACCATTCGCCGCGTTGCCCTTTGAAGCATTCAATATGAAAAAGGCTTCCCCTGGGGGAAGCTGGCTCGGCGGAACGCCGAGACTGATGAGGGGCGGCAAGCAGAACCGATATAGAACCGGCCTAAGCCGCATCCAAGCTGTTTACCGGAACGGAATTGCCATAGATTTCTCCTTATCGGTTCTTCGGCCCGCCCCTCATCCGACCCGCCTGCGGCGGGCCACCTTCCCCCAGGGGAAGGCATTTCAGAGAAGGAGTGATCTTTTTGGAAGAAAAGAAAGCCGCTGTGCAGATGCGGGACATTACCAAACGGTTTGGCCCTGTGCTGGCCAATGACCGGGTGTGGCTGGATATCTACAAGGGCGAAATTCTGGCTCTGCTGGGGGAAAACGGCAGCGGAAAGACAACGCTCATGAATATGCTCTCCGGCATCTATTTTCCCGATGAGGGCCGGATTTTCATCGATGGCAAGGAGGCGCTGATCCGTTCCCCCAAGGACGCCTTTTCCTATGGCATTGGCATGATTCATCAGCACTTCAAGCTGGTGGATGTGCTCACCGCTGCGGAGAATATCGTCCTGGGCCTGAAGGAGCCCGGACGGCTGGATATGAATAAGGTCGCTGCCAAGGTGAAGCAGATTTGCGATGCCTACGGCTTCGACGTGGACCCCAACCAGAAGATCTACAATATGTCAGTTTCCCAGAAGCAGACGGTGGAGATCGTGAAGGTCCTCTATCGCGGGGCGGATATTCTGATTCTGGACGAGCCCACTGCTGTGCTGACCCCCCAGGAGACGGAAAAGCTCTTCAAGGTCCTGCGCAATATGCGCGACGACGGCAAGGCCATCGTCATCATCACCCACAAGATGCACGAGGTGGAGGACTTGTCCGATCGGGTGGCCATCCTGCGCCACGGCCAGTTCGTGGGGGATATGCTCACCAGAGAAACCAACGCCCAGGAGATGACCAATATGATGGTTGGCCGTCCTGTGACGCTGAACATTGACCGTCCCGCCCCGGTCAATGCCAAGCCCCGCATTGTGGTAGAGCATCTGACCGTGAAGGACATGGAGGGCACCCTCAAGCTGGACGATGTGTCCTTCACCGCCAATTCCGGGGAGATTCTGGGCATTGCCGGTATTTCCGGCTGCGGCCAGAAAGAGCTTTTGGAGGCCATTGCGGGCCTGCAGCCCACCCAGTCCGGCTCCATCCGCTATGTGGAGGATGACGGCAGGGAAGAGGAGCTCATTGGAAAGGACCCCACGGCAATTGCAAGCCTGGGCGTGGGCCTGTCCTTCGTCCCTGAGGACCGGCTGGGCATGGGCCTGGTGGGCTCCATGGACCTGACGGACAATATGATGCTGCGTTCCTTCCGCAAGGGCCATTCCTGGTTCACCAACCGGAAGGACCCCAAGCGTCTGGCGGAAAAGGTAGTAGAGGAGCTGGAGGTCAATACCCCCGGCGTCAGCACCCCCGTGCGCCGTCTCTCCGGCGGCAATGTGCAGAAGGTGCTGGTTGGCCGGGAAATTGCCGCGGCCCCCACGGTGCTGCTGACGGCCTATGCCGTCCGGGGCCTGGACATCAACGCCTCTTATACCATCTACGATCTGATCAACAAGCAGAAGCAGTCCGGTGTAGCCGTCGTCTTCGTGGGCGAGGACCTGGATGTGCTGCTGGAGCTGTGCGACCGCATCCTGGTGCTCTGCGGCGGCAAGGTCAGCGGGATCGTAGAAAAGCCCGATGCTTCCCGGAAACCGGAAGTGGGCATGATGATGACGCGGCTGGGAGGCAAGAACAATGAATAAGCACGCTGTATTGCATATTTCCAAACGGGATGGGCTGCCCTGGTACGGGGCCTGGGCCATCCGGGGCGGCGCGATCCTGCTTGCCCTGGTGGTTTGCGCCATTGTGACCACGGCGCTGACAGGGGAGAATCCCATCGGTGTGTACAAGACCATGTTCGCCGGTGCCTTCGGTACGAAACGGAAAATGTGGATCCTGGGTCAGAACATTGCCATTTTGCTGGTGGTATCCCTGGCAGTGACCCCGGCGTTCAAGATGCGCTTCTGGAACGTGGGCGGCGAGGGCCAGATCCTCATTGGCGGCCTGGCCACCGCAGCCTGCATGATTTTGCTGGGAGACAAGATCCCCAACTGGCTGCTGCTTGTGATTATGGTCTTCGCCTCCATGCTGGCCGGTGCCATCTGGGGCGGCATTCCCGCTATCTGCAAGGCCAAGTGGAACACCAATGAGACACTGTTCACTCTGATGATGAACTATGTAGCCACCCAGCTGGTTGCCTACTTTGTCATTCTCTGGGAGGTGCCCAAGGGCGCCGGTAAGATCGGCATTATCAACCAGTCCACCATGGCGGGCTGGCTGCCCCAGATCGGCAGCTACAAGTACCTGCTGAATATCCTGGTGGCGCTGGTGCTGACCGTTATCATGTATTTCTATCTGACCCGCTCCAAGCAGGGCTACGAAATCGCCGTTGTGGGCGAAAGCGAGCGCACCGCCCGCTATGTGGGTATCAAGGTGGGCAAGGTCATTGTGCGGACCATGATGCTCTCCGGTGCGGTCTGCGGTCTGGCGGGGCTTCTGCTGGTCAGCGGCACGGACCACACCATTACCACCACCATTGCCGACAACCGGGGCTTCACCGCCGTTATGGTGGCCTGGCTTGCCAAGTTTAACCCCTTCTCCATGATCTTCACCAGCTTCCTGCTGGTCTTCCTGGACCGGGGTGCCAGTGAGATTTCCACCATCTACTCCCTGAACCACTCCTTTGGCGATATCCTCACAGGCATTATCCTGTTCTTTATCATCGGCAGTGAATTTTTCATCAGCTACAAGCTGAATTTCCTGAAAAACAATCGGAAGGAGGAAAAGTAAATGTTTGATTTTGTTTCCTTTTTCCCCAGAGCGGTCGTGCAGGGCATTCCGCTGCTCTACGGCGCCACCGGCGAGACCCTGACGGAGAAGTCCGGCAACCTGAATTTGGGCATTCCCGGCATTATGTATGTGGGCGGTATTTGCGGCGTCATCGGGGCCTTCTTCTATGAGCAGTCCGGCCATATGAACGGCTTTCTGGCTGTCATGATCCCCCTGCTGTGCTGCCTGGCAGGCAGCCTGCTCATGGGCCTGCTGTATTGCTTCCTGACGGTGACGCTCCGGGCCAACCAGAATGTCACGGGCCTGGCCATGACCACCTTCGGCGTGGGCTTCGGCAATTTCTTCGGCGGCTCCCTCATCAAGCTCACCGGCGCGGAGGTCCCCTCCATCGCCCTGTCTGCCACCTCCGGCTATTTCCGCAAGACCCTGCCCATTGCGGAGACCACCGGCGTATTCGGCAAACTGTTTCTTTCCTATGGCTTCCTGGCCTACGCGGCCATCGTCATTGCGCTGGTGGCCTCCTATGTGCTGAAAAAGACCCGGGTGGGCCTGCAGCTCCGGGCTGTGGGTGAGAGCCCTGCTACCGCCGATGCGGCGGGTATCAACATCACCCGCTATAAGTATAAGGCGACCTGCATCGGCTCCATGATCGCGGGCCTGGGCGGACTGTACTACGTCATGGACTACGCCTGCGGCGTCTGGTCCAACGATGCCTTCGGTGACCGTGGCTGGCTGGCAATCGCGCTGGTGATCTTTACCATCTGGCGGCCCAATGTGGGCATTTTCAGCTCCATCCTCTTCGGCGGACTGTACATCCTGTATCTGTTCATCCCCACGGGAGCAAACCTTGCCGTGAAGGAGCTGTACAAGATGCTGCCCTATATCGTCACCCTGATTGTGCTTGTGCTCACCTCCATGCGCAACAAGCGGGAGAATCAGCCCCCCGAGAGCCTGGGC
>ULRE01040119.1_pt1 | contig 11159 bp, 10 predicted proteins | sample 1955141 | NCBI WGS metagenome assembly ULRE01 (sample SAMEA4835674, study PRJEB28245) | human gut metagenome | biome: gut microbiome; material: fecal sample | place: Denmark | collected 2008
GAATATCCCCGATGACGCCACGGCCTGTTATAGGATACTCTGTCGCATACTTCTCCATGGCAACATCTGAAATTGCCCAGTCAAGAAATGTATATGCTGCAGGATTGATTGTATCCTTTGCAATCAGACAGTTGGCCTCAACATCCCAGCCACAGCCCTCTGCCGGGAATACAACCTCAACAGGATAGCCCTCCGCAAGCAGAGTTGCGCAGCGATAACCGAAAGATATGCCGATTCCGCACTCACCGGCAGCCGCCATTTTAGCAGGCTTTGAACCTGAGGTTGTATAGTTAGCTATATTCTTATTAAGAGCTTCCATGTACTCCCAACCCTTTTCTTCACCCATAATCTGTAAAATACCATTGACCGTCAGCATACCTGTTCCTGATGATGTCGGGTCAGGCATTACTATCATCCCTTCATAGCAAGGGTCAAGCAGATCTTCAAATGACTTAGGTATCGGCACACCGGCTTCCTCACATACCTGTGTATTCACAAGAAAAGCTGTCTCATACACGTCACAGCCTGTCCAAAGAGGCTCCTCATTCTTACTGTCATAGAACCTCGAATCAAGAAGCTCTGTACCCTCCGGTCTGTAACCCTTGATAATTCCATAAGGTTCAAGCTGAAGCATAACAGAAGCCGAAGTTCCCCATATTACATCAGCTACCGGATTGTCCTTCTCAGCTATAACCTTGGCTATAAGAGTTCCTGTTGACTCACGTATGACTTCTACATTAATATTCGGATAGAGCTCCTTAAAGGAAGCAAGATACTTGTCAATCTGGTCATCCTCGAAAGCGGTATATACAGTAATTGAGCCTTCTGTCGCCTTAACAGTACCTCCATCTGCACTTGTAGTCCCTGTCTCAGCTTCACCGCCCGCTGATGTTGAAGCTGTCGTAGTCTGAGCCGCCTCATCTGTTTTAGTAGATTTCACGCTGCATCCTGTAAACGATGCAAGTACAAGAGCTGCCGACATAGCCAAAGCTATACAATTTCTTATTTTTCTCCTCATAAAAGCCTCCATTCTGCCGCAATATAACGGCGCATCTTCTTTTATCCGCTTAGAAATTCAATTCTGCCTCATTTTAACTTCCGTACAATCTACTTTGTACCTCCTTTCCATCTGTTAAGCCTTCTCACAAGAACTGCATTAACGAACTCATAAATTGTGCGGACTGCAACATTTATTAAAAAGATGAGAATTGACATAGCTGCTGCTGCGGCATAATCGCCATTGTCATCCATATTGAGGATGGCTATGGATACCGGCTTACTCTGTGCCGTGTACAAAAATACCACTGCCGACACTGTTACCATCGAGTTGACAAAGAAATACATGAATATTTCAAGCACCGCATTGATGCACATAGGGAGTGATACCCTTGTAAATACCTGCCAGAAAGGAATGCTCATTGATTCGGCAACATTCTCATACTCTCTGTCAAGCTTCTTTAACGCCGTACCCGCAGTCACATATGTAACCGAAAACAGGTGAATTGTTGTACAGCATATCATGATTGCAAAGGTTCCGTATAGTCCTGAAAAACTGTTCGACACAGCAATGTTAAGGAAAGGAATCTCAATCCATGGTTTGTTAAAAAACATGATATATCCAAGTCCCAGAACAAGTCCCGGCAGAGCCATAGGCATCGTGGCTAAGAATCGGCAGAATCCGCACAGCTTTCTCATGGTTCTGCCCTTCTCAATCAGGTATGCGAATGAGAATACAAGCACTGTTCCAAGGCACGCTGCACCGAAAGCCAGCTTAAGGCTGTTTACGAAGCTTATAACTCCGGTTCCGTGAAGCGCTGCTCCAAAATCAAAATGCTTGAGTGTAAACGACATATTGTAAGGCCATACCTTCACGAACGCAGACAGGGCAACCGTTGCAATCAGTATAATGAATATCAGCGATATAATGCTGCAATATACCTGATAGAAAATATCCCTCGCCTTGGAATCCTTAGGTGTAAATGTAACCGCCTTGGATGAAAGTTCGTTTCTTGCATTCTTTTTCTGCATTGCAAGATCAATGATAAATGAAATCATCGCCGGGATTGTGAGCACTACGCCTACAACCGCTCCCATTGACATCTTCTGCTGTCCCACAACCTGCCTGTATATATCGGTGGCGAGAACAGAATAACTGCCGCCCACAACCTCGGGTGCTCCGAAATCCGTAAAGCTCATTGTGAAACACACTATAAATGAGTTGATAAGTCCATATCTTATTGACGGTAGCGTAACCTTAAAAAAGGTTCTTACCGGTGATGAATCCATGACCTCCGCAGCTTCATACAATCTGTTATCAGCGCTGTCAAGCGCAACCGACAGTATCATATATGCTTGAGGCAGGCAATATACAATGAGTGCCATGATAATTCCGGTTTTTCCGTACAAGCCTATATCTATTCCAAGCTTAGTTGTAATAAGTCCCGTCCTTCCGAACAGATATATCAGCGCCATTCCGTGTACCATTGTCGGTATAAATATAGGAAGCAATGCCAGATAACGGTACATTTTTTTAAGCTTCATGCGTGTTCTTGTAACACCATATGCATACAACAATCCAATCACTGTTGACGCAAGTGCCGTAACTATTGACACGGTAAGCGAATGTCCTATAGAAGACAGCATAAGAGGATTGCTGAAATAGTCTGCAAAATTCTTAAGACCTACCCAATTACCCTGATTATCCGAAAAAATCTGTCCGAACATCATAATCATCGGCATTATCAGAAAAATCAGGAACCAGGCAAACATTATGATAATCATGATACGCTGTACAAGATTGCCTATATGTATTGATTTAATCCGCGCCTTTTTATTTGCCATATGCACTATACCTCCCCGCCGAAACCGGCATGTCCGTCAGCACCGAAATAACATAGCTTACCGCGTTTGAATCGAATTGATATAGAATCACCTTTTTTTATTCCGAGCCGGCTGACCTTATCCGTCGACAAATCAAAGGAAATAAAATCATTGTTGAGCGGTGCAGCTCCACCTTCACCTAAATCAAGCCACAGTCGATAACCATAGCCATGAAATTCTATATCATGTACGATAACATTGAACGAATTAAGCGACTTAGGCTCCACTATCTCAATATTTTCCGGTCTGCATGCCTTAAGCTCATTTCTCCCGGAGGTAAGTCCCTCAACAAGCATTTTATCAGTTGTCACATTAGCCCTTGTGAGCAGGTCTGCCCTGAAGAAATTGATTGAACCGATAAAATCGGCAACAAACGGATTACAGGGCTCATCATATATCTCCACCGGAGTTCCCTTCTGCATCACACAGGCATTATTCATAACAACTATTGTATCTGCCATCGTCAGTGCTTCCTCCTGGTCATGAGTTACCATTATGGTTGTGATGCCAAGTCTCTGCTGAAGTGCTCTTATCTCCTTACGCACCTTCTGGCGCACTTTCGCATCCAGTGCCGACAACGGCTCATCAAGCAGAAGAAAATCAGGAGATACAACCAATGCTCTTGCCAAAGCTATTCTCTGCTGCTGACCGCCTGAAAGCTGTGACGGATACTTGTCTATCTGGTCTAAGAGATTTACCTGATTCAAAATACTCTCTATTCTTTCATTCATTTCCTTCTTGGACAGCTTTTCCTTCTTAAGTCCGAATGCTACATTCTGTCTGACAGTCATATTTGGAAACAGTGCATATGACTGGAACACAATACCGAAATTTCTCTTGCCCGGTGGCAGCTTGGTTGCATCGCTTCCATTTATATATACCTGACCTGCTGTCGGTCTCTCAAGCCCTGCGATAATTCTCAGCAAGGTTGTCTTGCCACAGCCGGAAGGTCCTAACAGGCACACGAACTCACCTTTATTAATAGTAAGATTGATATCGTCAAGTGCCGTGAACTTTCCGAAAGTCTTTTTGATATGACGAAGCTCCAAGAAGGTACTCCCGGCATCAGGCTTTCTTTCTGCATTATAGTTATCCATATCATTACCTCCTTCTTTATCGCAAAGAAAAAGGACGCTTTCCAATCCTGCTTGGAAAACGCCCTTGTTTTCAACTTGTTAGTTATTGTAGCTTGGTACCAACTTGTAGTCAATTATTTTTGAATAAAAAGTCTAAGATTGTTGATCTTTTATATTTTTTAATCAAAGTGGACGAGAATATTGTATATATTCTATAAATTTCTTAATTTTAGCAATTATTTATTGACGGTAACTTGGTACCATGTTAAATTGCAGATAATCCGGAAGAAAAGAAAGGTACCTGTTATATGAACATTGAAAATAATACGAATATAGAAGCAACACGCAGGGAAATCATTTCCTATATAAGAAGCTATATAAGAGAGAACGAATTAAAGGAAAATGACAAGCTCCCTTCCGAAAGCTTCCTCACGGAAGCCTTCTCAACCAACAGAAATACCGTCCGAAGTGCTTTGGCAACACTTAAGGCTCAAGGGATTATCTACTCCCAAAAGGGTAAGGGCTTTTTCGTATCTGCCCGACCTCAGCCACTCGTATACCGGCATGACAATTCCCTTGGCTTTTCCGAAATACTCAACAACGGGACACGCAACTTCGGCAGCATAATTCTATCAGTTGAGCTTAAGTCACCCACACATAAGGACTGTGAGATGCTGAAGATTGCGCCCGGCGAGCCGGTATATTATCTGCGCCAGCTCCGTACCATCAGCGGACAGGGCTTAGCTGTATGTCTGTCGGTAATACCTGCCAAGTTCGTACCTGAGCTTGAAAAGCATACAGACAATTTCAAGGGAACCAACAATATTTTCCTTAATGTATATCATTTTCCACATCCGGTATGTACATGGGTTCACCTCGAAGCTTCCCTCCCAACCCGTAAGGAAATTGAGCTTCTGAATATCTCGGACAACATGCCGATTCTTCAACAGGAAAATGTATTTGTTGTAACTGACATGGGTGCAATTGAGTACTTTAAGGTACGCGCCAGAGGTGATATGTTCCATTTTTCAATGGAATTCATATAACAAAAACAAATAGGAGGTATATCATTATGAAGAAACTCGAAATTATTATCAAACCTGAAAAGCTTGAGATCGTCAAGACGATTCTCGATGACAACGGAATCAACGGAATGAACTTTGTATCCACCATGGGCTATGGCAAACAGAATGGCACAATCAAGTCATATAACGGAAACGAATATAAAATCGGTTTCCTCCCAAAGATTAAGATTGAGACCATCGTGGCTGACGAAATGGTTGATAAAGTTGTTGATAAGATTCTTGAAGAGGTGAATACCGGACAGTACGGCGACGGAAAGATTGCCATATACAATGTCGAAGAATACATCCGTATCCGTACAGGTGAGCGCGGTAATGATGCATTATAAGATACTGCAGCGGAAACGGAGTTGAAAAAGCATGAAATTCTTGATTTACATACAGGATTTTAATGCTCTGTCTATATGCATAAGGCTTTTTCTGGCAACCCTGCTTGGCGGACTTGTAGGTCTTGAGCGCGGAACTCACGGACAGCCTGCGGGAGCACGAACCTTCGCCCTGGTATGTCTTGGTTCGTCTCTCGTCATGATAACGGACGAATATCTTGTGCTTCATTATGGTACAGGCGACCCCGCAAGGCTTGCCGCTCAGGTTATAAGCGGCATAGGCTTTCTTGGTGTAGGCACAATCATAGTCACCGGAAAAAGCTATGTCAAGGGTCTTACCACCGCTGCAGGTCTATGGACAACAGCATGCCTCGGAATAGCCATCGGCTCCGGCTACATATTCGGTGCCCTCATAGCGTTCGTTCTCGTCATCTTCGTCATGACCATACTCACCTTTTTGAGTCACCATGTAGAGGAAAATTCGCGAGGCATACTTCTGTACATGGAGGTCGACAAAGAATGTGGGGTTCAGGCAATCTACCGGTTTGTACAGGACAACAATTTTCATATCTCCACAATAGAGAAGCAGAAAAGACAGGCATTACAGGGAAAAGATGCCGTCATATCTGCCAAGCTTGACCTGCACAAGAGACAGAGCCACGAAAAGATAATTAATCAATTATATCAAATTGATGCCATTCACTATATTGAAGAAATAAAATAGTTACTCTTCATTACTTTAATAAAATCGGAGGTGTACAATATATGGCAACACGTTCAAGTATTATGGACACTAACAGTTACAGCAGCAATAATATATCTCTCCTTGATTCATCCACAAAGGATTTGATTGAGCGCCGTGAAAAGTATATGGGCGGTGCATACAGACTCTTTTACCGTAAGCCCGTCAATCTGGTTCGCGGCGAGGGCGCATATCTGTGGGATGCAGCCGGAACCAAGTATCTTGACATGTACAATAATGTTGCAGGGATCGGACATTGCCATCCTGCAGTAATAAATGCAGTCAATGAGCAGATGAAAATGCTCAATACCCATACGCGCTATCTCCATGAGCGTATTATTCGATACAGCGAGGATATACTCGCTATGCTTCCTGATGAGATAGACAAGATTATGTTCATGTGTACAGGCTCAGAGGCAAATGACCTTGCCCTGCGCGTGGCACAGGAATACACCGGCGGCACCGGAATAATAGTATCTCAGGAAGCTTATCACGGCACAAGCGCTCTTACTTCCGGCTGTTCACCTGCTCTTGGAAGTGAACAGCCTCTTCTTCCCAATGTCAGACTGATTCCAACCCCTGATTACTTCCGTCACGGCGGAACACCTGATGAATTCATCAAATGGTACGCAAATGAAATGCAGTCAAAAATTGATGAGCTCAATGCGGCGGGCTACAAATTTTCCTGTTTTCTTGCCGATTCCATCTTCTCCTCGGACGGTGTACATCCTGACCCTGTCGGCTATGTGAAAGCTGCTGTTGACGTTGTTCACCGAAACGGCGGCGTATTTATCGCAGATGAGGTTCAGCCGGGCTTCGCCCGTACCGGAGATGCCTTCTGGGGCTTCGCCCGCCACAGCATAATTCCTGATATGGTGACAATGGGTAAGCCGATGGGCAACGGCATTCCTGTATCTGCTCTAGCGGCCCGCCATGAGGTTCTTGCAGCATTCAGTGACAAGCTCCCATACTTTAACACCTTCGGCGGTAATCCGGTGTCCATTGCAGCGGCGCAGGCTGTTCTGTCGGTAATCAAGGAAGAGCACCTTCAGGAGCACTGTAAGACAGTCGGTGCCAAGCTTCTTTCCTCCCTCAGAGAGGTCATGGCGCGCCATCCTGAATCCGTCGGTGATGTGCGGGGTGCCGGCTTGTTCATCGGCTTCGAGCTCACCAAGAACGACGTCCAAAAGACACCTGACCAGTCAAAGGCTCTCGACATGATTGAGCTTCTCCGCGACAATCATGTCCTCACATCAGTTGCAGGGCCTTACGGAAATGTCTTAAAGCTACGCCCGCCTATGGCCTTTAAGGAATGTGATATTGACTGGGTAACTACTACACTTGATGACTGCCTTGGAAAGCTTGAAGGGTGAGTCGTTGAAACTTATAGAATTTATAGAAGTATCGAAACAGCAGCTAAAACATAAAGCTGCTGTTTTCCTTTGTCATCTGTATTACCGGAATACGACGACAAGCACCATTTTCCGTCCACCTTAGCCATAATATAGCATGGTCGAAAAACAATGTAAATTGGAATTATGCCAATATTGCATTCTGTGATACGAATTTCGTGAGTTGTGATACCGGTTTGAGATCCGGATGTGTCATTCAATGCCTCCTATCCCATGTCAATTTTCATTTTTAATAATCGAATTATTCTCTTCAATAATCGGGGTTTCCATCCGAATAATCGGGTTTCGGTCTGAATAATCGGGTTTTTAGATTCAAAAGCCGATTATTCAGCACTTGCACACAACTTACATGTAAGCAAATCTATTTTTTTCGGTATCGTCTATCACGATTACTACCAATAATTTCAATCTTATCAGAAAGTCCCTTCAAAATATCTTTAGTACGACTTTCTTTTAATCCTAACAATTCACAAAAATCCCAAATACCATATTCTTTTCCCTCTTCCATAAAGCCTAGAATTTTATCATATTGCATCTGTGTCTTCTTTGTCACTTTTTTATCGCCGCTTTTTATCGCCGCTTTTTTATCGCCGCTCTTTATCGCCGCTTTTTTATCGCCGCTTTTTTTGAAAGAAAGCGCCAGTACCGTTCTGTCTGGATCAAATCTCTCCTCAATCACTGGTTCTTCCCAACCTTCATCAGCCCAAACATTAAAGATATTCGGTACACCGCTTCCGGCACGTTCACCGATATTGATAAGGTTAAACATCTTCATAAGAGCCTTGTTTCGCGGATCAGATTCACCACCAAGACGCATCTGCTTTTTACCCGTTCTGATATAACCGGGATTTGCCAAAACCAGCTTATCCGGCTCTTTTCGGATAACAACGCCTCGCAAGCCATGATAGTCTGCATTAATCAAACAATTTGCCAATGCTTCACGAATTGCCTTGTGTACCGGCGTATCGTCAACACGCTCGCCACCGGACATTTTGAATGGCACCTTAATATCTTTAATAATTTTGTTATAAACCCTGAAATAAAAGTCACACACATTTCCAGACCATTCACCGGAACTAGACTGCAATCTGTCACTCCAACGGGTGGTAGGGTCTAACTCTTCCCTGTAATCCAAGAAATACTCAGGGAAATGACGCACAATGTTATACTCATCCCCAAACATCAGCATGCCTGCTGCCGTAGGATGTAACTGTCCATCTTCCTCAGAAATTGCAGCAGCACCAATGCTTCGCAAATATTCATGATCGCTCAAGCGTTCAAATGGATGTCCCTCTTTTAAAGAACGATGGCTGTTACGATATCCATATATGGTATCGTAATTCAAATCTTTCATAGGAACCTTGTCCAACACTTCCATGTCCATAGTACGCTCAGTTTGATCACGAAGCATCGTCTTTACCTGCAAACGGGTACAATGATAATCGCCCTCATAATTTCTGCGGAATGTGCCATTAAAAATATCATTATTAATGTACACCGGCTTCTGCTCACGCTTTGCCATCGGCACATAAATAACCATAATAACATCCTTGTTATCACCAACTTCATATGTCTGCACATCATCTTCTGACAGGAGATTGATACTTACCTTCTTGGGATTGTTCATATTATCCCAAAATTCTTTACGAAGCTTCGATGCATTCCGGAGACCGGTAGTTCTCCAACTGCCATCTTTATTTTCTTTGACACCAAGAATGATAACCCCACCATAGCAGTTCGCAAAGGAAGAATAGGTGTCCCACAAAGAAACCGGCAAACCACCTTCTGCCTTTTTTACTTCTCTTCTGTTGTCTTCTCTGTATTCATCAAATTGTGAAAGGTCAAAAGTTTTTTCCAAAATACTCATCTCACTTTCTACCATAATCAAATTTATCATATTTTTTTGCTTGCCTTGTAATAATAATACATAACATTTTTTTGAATTTCGCTTTTCTTCTCTTTTACCTCTTTGCTAGATTGATTTAACAAATCTGCTGTTTTTAAAAACGCTGTTACAGTTGCTCCTGTCAATCCAATTTTAGAACCCATGTGAATCAAGTTCTCCAATATTCCTAGTGCACTTGCAATATTCGTTCCCGTCGTTATAGTTGTAATAAGCCCTGCTCCAACATATCCTAATTTCCTTCGTTCCTCTTCATCCGCTAAAACCCGACTACCAAAATTCTTCAACACACTTGTTTCACTAGATAGCTCATTTATTTCATTTACTTTTGGGACAACTTCCGTATCATATAACTTAAGACATTCATATTGAAAATCATCATCCCACGGCATTGAAGTTATCTTTTGAGAAAAATCATATACTGCAATTCTAAAATTATCCAAAGGAACCTTCATTTCTTTTTTAAAATCCAATATTTCATCTATACTTGCTTTTTCTAATGTTGGTAATGTCGATAATATATTATTTGCTATACCTGCATGTCGGATAATTTCTTTATCTGTTTTTCCAAAATCTATTATCTTATTATTTATTACCGCCCTGACTATATCAGTACTTATATTATCAAACAAAGGAAATGATGTTCCGTGTTTTATAGTTCCTAGTAAATTGGCAAAATATCCCCCTGTCAACTCTTCAATACCAAAATTGTTGTAGGAATAATCATAAACAGAAATAATCTTTCTATCCACAAGCTTTTGAATATCCTTTGCACCGCTTTGCTCAATCAAAGAATTTATCATTACATCAAATGATTCTCTACATTCTTTTTCTACTTGTCCCATTTTAATTTGTGCAAGAATTTCCTGTTTATTTCTTTTTTTCTGTTTTTTGAGATATGGCATATACGGAAAAATTTGTTGTTTCAAATTTCTTAACTGCTCAACCATTTCATTTGCCTCTTTATTATCAAACGCACCAAGAAATGGTATAAACGCACTCAATATTCCATCTATATCGTTTGCTTTTGCTATACATTTCGGTAAGTAATTATATATAGCATACTCTGCCATACGCCTGATGTCCACTAGGCATATAATCAATAATTGTGCGGCGAATTAATGGATGTTTAAAACGAATTGCCAGCTCATTGATATCCACATTCCCATATTCTTTCATTACTTTTCCCATTGACTTCATGGAGATACCCAATTTCATAAAATCAATGAGATCCATAGCATCAAACGGTTTCTCTACAAGTACTGTCATACTTTCCGCCATAGACATATACTTTATCAATTTCCTTATCATCTTCAGGAGACAATTCCAGCATTTCTTTTTTGTTCTTTCTTATCTCTCCAAAAAGTTAATGTCTGACCATCCAATTTTGAAGATAGGTTTCTCTTTCATACACGCAAACAACTCTTCTGTGAAATTCATAAAAATCAATAGCATGCTCACATTTCTGCTCTCCCGGATATGCGGTTCCCTCCAAGCACATTTGAATTAGTTCTTCATACAATTTCTCTTTTGACTCAAAATAATGAAACAGCAATCCCTTATGTTTGCATTTTTTGCTATATTCATAATTTTAGTAACTGCATAACCTTGGGTGACAAATAACTCTAAAGCGGTATATATAATTTCTTACCTTCTATGCTCTGTTTGTTCTTTACGTGTATCCATATAACGCTTTCTTTTTTAAACAAACATTCAACTGACATTTGTTTAAATATAT
>ULRE01054937.1_pt1 | contig 11130 bp, 8 predicted proteins | sample 1955141 | NCBI WGS metagenome assembly ULRE01 (sample SAMEA4835674, study PRJEB28245) | human gut metagenome | biome: gut microbiome; material: fecal sample | place: Denmark | collected 2008
GTATGGCAAAAGACGTAAGGCTTGGCTTCGCCAAGCCAGGGGATAGTTTCGGCGGAAAAGTCACTTTAGTGACTTTTTCGACGGGTTCATTTTATACTGCAGTTTCAGTCATCTTCTCGATGAATTCCTTATCGCGCAGCGGGCGCCCGTTGAATATTCCCTCGATGAGGTCAACGTCGAAGCCTCCGAGGGCGGTCAGGTCGCGGGGATTGTCAATATCCCGCGCGCAGACTGCTATGTTACGTTCCTTTGCCATTTTTATCAGCGACTTCACGAACGCGGCGGAAACACCGTCCCCGGAAAGCCGCGACGCCTTTATCTTCACCGTCTTTACTGCGGGGATATCCAGCGGCGCTGCGGTGAAATACCCGGTGCCCGTGTCGTCCGCGATGACGTTCACGCCCATGTCGGAAAGCTGCTGCAGATATACGCCGCCCTCAGTCAGCGTGCCCTCGCTCTCGGAAACCGCAACGCTCACCGCTCCCGGCGTCAGGGAGTATTTCTGCAGGGCGTTCTGCAGCACCTCTACCGAAACCTCGTTGTTAAGGATATTCTCTGGTATGTTGAAGCTTACCCGGAACTCCGGAAATCCCTTTGCCCTCACTGAAGCGCAGAAGCTGCATATCAGGTCGCACGCGAACCCGTAAAACTGCTTCGAAAGCCCCAGCTGGTCGATTATCGGCATGAAACGCTCCCTGGGGACCGTCATGTCGTTGTTACCCCAGAACAGCGTTGCCTCGCAGCAGTGCAGCGCCCCGGTGTTCATCTCAAGCACCGGCTGGTACAGGTAATAGAACCCCTTGAAGCCGTTCTCCGCTGCGTCGGTGATGAGTTTCTTCACTACGCGGTTGTCGGTGAGGTTCTCCTCCAGCCCCTCGGAATAGCACACGGCGTCCTCCATGCGGCGCTCCTTGGCAAGGCGCAGGGTGTGAGTAGCGGCGCTCACGCAGCTCTGGACCGTTTCGGCGTCCGTCGGGCACATCGTGAAGCCCGCGTAAACCCGCATGTGGTGCTCGTTATCGTGCAGGTACCACGGCGAACGGAACTTCGTCAGTATCGCCTGCGCGAACTGCCGCGCCTCCTCGCGCTCTATTCCGCGCAGGACGACGAACAGAATGTCGCTGGAAAAGCGGTACGTCTTTTTCGGCGAGCTGCAGGGCAGAGCCATTATGTACTCCGCGCAGCTGCGCAGTATATCGTCCGCATATTCAAAGCCGTATATCTCGGAGATGTTCTTCAGGTTTGAGAATTCCACCGCGATGACCGCGCCGGAATAACCCTGGGTGATGCCCTCGGTGTATTCCTTTTCGAACAGGCTGCGGTTGGGGATATTCGTCGGGATATCGTAGTAAGCAAGGCGCTCCAGCCTTGTTCTGGAACTCCTGAGCTCTTCCTCCAGGAACAGCTTGTATATCACGGTGGAAAGCAGCTGCGTCAGGCTTTTCAGCAGGCTGCGCTCCCGTGCCGTCCATTCCCTGCCGGAAGTCTTTGCGGTATAGAGAAGCACACCGCGGTTGCTGCCCTGGTCGTAGGTCCGGGCAAGCACGCAGCTGCAGTTTTTCTTGTCATAATCAATGTTGACCGTGCGCCGGTCGGTGCACACGATACCGCTGTAATCCAATTCCTCGCGTATCTCCGGCTTGCAGACGAAGCTGCCCATGATCGGCACCACCATGCCGGAACGATCCAGCTTGTAGGTGCGCACGGGGTTGTTCTCGTCCCCGCAGAACTCTATCTCAGACAGCCCGAAATGCTCGCTGACAAGCAGCGTGATGTTCTTTATCGCGGTCTTGGTGTCCGGGCTCTGCAGGAATATCGAATAAACGCCGTTCACAAGTATCTGGTCCTCGAAATTCTGACCCAGCAGCTTGTTGGCGTTCTGTGAGGTTTCCATCTCGTCCACTAACGCAACGTAGGAATTCGCCACCCCCGAAACGGTATGAGCCATTGTTTCAAGCAGGGTCGCGCTGCCGTCCACGACCTCCTGGCTTTCACCGGTGATGAGCCATGTGCCTATGGTCTGGTGGCGCACGCGGATACTCTTCTTGCGCTGGAAGTCCATTTTATTGAGATTCAGCCGCTTATCCTGCCCCTTGGGGACTATCACCGCGCCGTCGCTGTCGGTTATCGCGGAATACAGCCCCCCCGTCTGGGAAAACGGCTGCTGAATGCGCACCAGATAATCCTCGCCGAGAATGTCGCGCAGGGTATACGAAGTCTGCTCCAGCTTGACTGTATGCTTGCTGCGGTATCTGCGCATGACGGTGTCCTCGCCCTCGCAGTCGAGGTAATCGGTGACGTTGAACATCATGCCGTCTATGAAATCAAGGTGGTCGGGGCTGCGGCGCACTTTTCCCGTGATGTAGAACCACTGGTACTCACCGCCGTTGTTGAGCCGCGCGTGCAGCTTTATCTCATCAGCCGTGCCCGCGATGACGTTGCTGATGACCTCGCAGAAAGGCTGGTAGTCATCCGGGTGGACTGTTTCACCCATGACAACGACGTCGCCTGCCGTGCCGAAAGCGCAGCTGCCCGCGAGTATCCTCACCGGAAAGCCCTGACGGAAGTTCATTGTATATGCGATGTTGCCGCTGTTGTGAACCGCATTGAACAGCTGTACGGCGTCGCGCTTTATATCAGGTATATCGGGTACATTATTCTGATCATGTGAGTTACTCAAGAATGATCACCTCAGAGATGTTAATTTTGATGTTAATTTTTTATCCAGCAAAGGGTGTTGTGTAACGCACGTTTCCCTTTATAATCATTTTACCATAAAATTTTCAACTTTTCAAGGGCTTTTTGTGGATATTTTGATATTTCACACAAATTTCACGCTTTAATACACAGAAAAAAGGGTCGGGGTATTCACATATCCCAACCCGGAATACTGACGCTGCAGATATTATACTGCCGCAGCCGCTGAAATATTACGGGAACATCTAAAAACCGGTTTGAAAAGGGAAAATGGGTAGAGTGCGCCGAATGCGATGAAAGCCGACGAAGTAAGGCTGTATGCCTTACGAGGAGGTTTGAAGAAGCAGTCGGTGTGCTATACACATTTTCACTCAAACAAGGTTTTTAGGGGTGACCTTATGATTTTCTGTACGCACCCACGTAGCTTCCACCCTGGTAGACGTAGATTACGCTGAGTTTTTTCACCACGGTGTAATGCTTCCCGGAAGCCGGGTCGTATGCCTGCAGCCGCTCGCCTGCACCGGCAGCCATGTTTATCTTCTGGTAGCGCTCCCCCTGGAACGTTATCCAGTCCCTGCCGGTGAAAATGATGGTTTCCTCCCTGACTTCGGGCTCCTCCTCGGTGTCTAACTCTTCTTCAGTTTCTTCAGCGCAGTCTGCCGTTTCGTCAAAATCAAAGGAGTTGTCGCCGGTCATGAAGTCCTCCATGGTGCATTCGCCGGTAATGCCGGGGTCGCCCTGATCGGTGTCAGGTTTATCGATGATATCTGCGGTGTCGAAGCCAACTTCGGGGTTCCTGCCGTCGTCGGTATAGCTCGGCTCCAGAGTGTTTTCACCGAAATCATGCCAGCCTTTGTTGTCATCCAACTTGCCGGGTGATGTGTCATTGTCTTTGTCTGGTTCGTCAGACGGTATCACATCAGGAGTTGCCGCGTCGTCAGGAACGCCGTCTGTAATGCTGTCGATAACGCCGCCACTGTCAGGGCTGTCGTCCCAGAATCTGTCGTCTGTCGCGGTATCGCTTGCCGCTTCCGCGGTGCCATCTGTGGTTTCCTCCACGGCAACGTCGTCCTCGGTTCTGAACGTATCCGCATTTGCGGCGCTGCCCGTTTCATGGCTGCCTGCGGTATCTGCGGCGCCTCCGCCGGATATTTCATTCGCCCCTGCTGCGGTCGCAGAGATTTCAGCCTCGCTTATCATGCCGTTGTTCTTGTTCACGCTGGGGAGTATCGTTGCAGCTGAGACCGCGATCACCGCGCACGCTGCCACAGCGCCGCCGATATACGCGATCTTCCTCAGCGGAAGCGGCTTCTTCTTTTCCCCGGGAATCCCCGCTTCGCCCTCGCCGGCTGCTATTTTAGCCATAACAGCGGCTTTCATTCTGTCAATCGCTTCTCTGTCCGGGGATACGCTCTCCATCTCGTTCTTGTATTCCTCTCTGAGATCCATCAGAAAACCACCTCCCCCGGCTCGTTGTCAAAATCGCTCAGCAATGGTTTAAGCAGCTTTCGGGCGCGGCTGAGCTGGGATTTCACTGTGGATTCCCCCGCGCCAACAGCGGCGCTTATCTGCGCCACCGACATATCCTCGAAATAGAACAGGTGTATCACCGTGCGGTACTTCTCGGGCAGCTGCTTTACTGCGCTCAGCACCGTCATGCGGCGCTCCGTGCGCTCGTACTGCTCGTCGCACCCGGAAGCCGTGAGGTCGTCCTCGTCGGTGGTGTTCTCCAGCATTTCGCCGGAAGCCCTGTGCCTGTTCCACGCGGAAGCCGCGGTGTTTTTGGCGCAGTTCACGGCGCACCGGATAAGCCACGCCTTCCGGTGTTCCTCGTTATTATAAGTCATGCCGGTCCGGAAGTACCGCAGGAACACGTCCTGGGTGACGTCCTCGGCGTCGCTGCGCTCTCCGAGCCGCGAGTAGGCTATCCTGTACACCATGGGCATGTACAGCTCCATGACCTCCTCGAAGCTTTCCGCAGCATTAAGCGATAATGTCTGCATATCTTATCTTCTCCGTACGGTGGGAACTCTGAGGTCCCCTGAATTCACTTATAAAACCGCGCACGCCCCCCAAAGGTTGCATCTTTCCGGAATTTTTTGCGGCAGATATCTCCGTCTGGCTGTAATTTTGTGTATCTGCAGGGAATATTCATATATTACAGCGCCAATATATGTGTGCAATTTCTACAAATATAGGGAAGAAATTCAAGATAAAATGCACAATAGTAACAAACTTTGCAAAAAAATTGCTCTCACCCCTTGATTTATTCTGAAAAATGGTTAAAATATAATTAGCACTCCAAGAAATAGAGTGCTAAACTGAACATAGTAAATCTATTTTAGGAGGAAATATATATGACAATCAAGCCTTTAGCAGACCGCGTAGTAATAAAGATGGTCGAAGCTGAGGAGACCACCAAGAGCGGTATCATCCTGACAGCTTCCGCACAGGAGAAGCCCTCCGTTGCAGAGGTAGTTGCAGTAGGCCCCGGCGGAAACGTTGACGGCAAGGAGATCACAATGAACGTCAAGGTCGGCGACAAGGTGCTCATCAGCAAGTACGCAGGCACCGAGGTCAAGGTTGACGGCGTTGAGTACTCCATTCTCAGACAGTCCGACATTCTGGCAATAGTAGAATAATCGTATAGGAGGAATTAATCATGGCAAAGGACATCATTTACGGCGAAGAAGCCCGCAAGGCTCTCCAGGCAGGTATCGACACCCTGGCTGATACAGTTAAGATCACACTCGGCCCGAAGGGCAGAAACGTAGTTCTCTCCAAGAAGTACGGCAGCCCGCTGATCACCAACGACGGCGTTACCATCGCAAAGGAGATCGAGCTTGAGGACGCATTCCAGAACATGGGCGCGGCTCTCGTGAAGGAAGTTGCCACCAAGACAAACGACGCAGCAGGCGACGGTACCACCACCGCTACCCTGCTCGCACAGGCTCTGGTACGCGAGGGCATGAAGAACATCGCAGCCGGCGCTAACCCCATGGTAGTCAAGAAGGGCATGCAGAAGGCAGTTGACGCTGCAGTTGAGCAGATCAAGAAGAACTCCCAGGCAGTAAACGGCAGCAAGGACATCGAGAGAGTCGCTACAGTTTCCGCTGGCGACGAGAGCGTCGGCAAGCTGATCGCAGAGGCTATGGAAAAGGTAACTGCAGACGGCGTTATCACCCTTGAAGAGGGCAAGACCGCTGAGACTTACTCCGAGGTAGTAGAGGGCATGCAGTTCGACCGCGGCTACATTTCCCCGTACATGGTAACAGACACCGACAAGATGGAAGCTGTTATCGACGACCCGTATATACTCATCACCGATAAGAAGATCTCCTCCATTCAGGACGTTCTCCCGCTGCTGGAGCAGATAGTGCAGGCAGGCAAGAAGCTCGTCATCATCGCTGAGGACGTTGAGGGCGACGCCCTGACAAACATCATCCTGAACAAGCTGAGAGGCGTGTTCGTATGCGTTGCCGTCAAGGCTCCCGGCTTCGGCGACAGACGTAAGGAGATGCTCAAGGATATCGCTATCCTGACAGGCGGCGAGGTCATCACCGAGGAACTCGGCCTTGACATCAAGGAGACCCAGATCAACCAGCTCGGCCGCGCTAAGCAGGTAAAGGTCAACAAGGAGAACACCATCATCGTTGACGGCTGCGGCGACAAGGAAGCTATCAGGGACAGAGTTCACGAGATAAAGAACGCTATCGAGAACACCACCTCCGAGTTCGACAAGGAGAAGCTGCAGGAAAGACTTGCAAAGCTGTCCGGCGGCGTAGGCGTCATCAAGGTCGGCGCTGCTACCGAGGTAGAGATGAAGGAGAAGAAGCTCCGCATCGAGGACGCTCTCGCAGCTACCAAGGCAGCCGTTGAGGAAGGCATCGTAGCCGGCGGCGGTACTGCGCTCATCAACGCAATGCCTGCTGTAAAGGCTCTGGTCGACACCCTCGAGGGCGACGAAAAGACAGGCGCAAAGATCGTTCTCCGCGCTCTTGAGGAGCCGGTTCGTCAGATTGCTCTGAACGCAGGTCTTGAAGGCTCCGTCATCATCGACACCATCAACCGCGAGGGCAAGGTTGGCTACGGCTTCGACGCCTACACCGAGACCTACGGCGACATGATCTCCGCTGGTATCGTTGACCCTGCAAAGGTAACACGTTCCGCACTGCAGAACGCTGCTTCCGTTGCTGCAATGGTACTCACCACAGAGTCCCTCGTAGCTGACAAGCCCGAGGAGACCCCCGCTGCTCCCGCAATGCCCGCAGGCGGCATGGGAGGAATGTATTGATAAATCCGGGATTATGAATTCGTGATCCGGAATTTATGTGTCCGCTGCGCGGACGTTATCCCCAAAGCTCTGATATAACTTACTGCACAGGACGGAAGCTGCTCTTTCGTCCTGCGCTTTTTTATTTGCCTTAAAATTTTTTCAAATTTCATAATAAATCTTAGATTTACTATTGACAACGCCGCTCACATATGTTATACTATTATCGACAAAAAACCTTATCAAGAGCGGCTTCTGGCGTAATGCGGGGGACTGGTCCCTATGAAGCCCGGCAACCTCTCCGTTTTCCGGCTCACGGCAAATGGAAAAGGTGCTACTTCCTGCGGCAGCATAACTGCCGAAAGATGAGGAGTGATACGAATTTCGGCTCACTCCTGAGGAGTGAGTTTTTTGTTTGTCCAAAAAGAACCGGCATGTTAAAGTTCACCTCTAAAAAGAAAGGAAAACCAATGAGCAAGTATCTGTTTACTTCTGAAAGCGTTACCGAGGGTCACCCCGACAAGATCTGCGACAACATCTCCGACGCTATCCTCGACGCAATTCTCGCGCAGGACCCCATGGGCAGAGTTGCCTGCGAAACTCTCACCACCACCGGTATGGTAACGGTAATGGGCGAGATAACCACCACCGCACAGATAGACATTCCAACCATCGTGCGCAAGACTGTACGCGATATAGGCTACACAAGCTCTGAATACGGCTTCGACGCAGACAGCTGCGCGGTATTCACCACCATCGACAAGCAGTCCCCCGATATCGCGATGGGCGTAAACAACGCCCTTGAGGGACGCGCCCAGAACGCCCACGACACCGGCGCCGGCGACCAGGGAATGATGTTCGGCTACGCATGCACCGAAACCCCCGAACTCATGCCCATGCCGATAAGCCTCGCGCACAAGCTCGCAAAGAAGCTCACCGCAGTGCGCAAGGACGGCACTATCCCCTACCTCCTCCCCGACGGCAAGACCCAGGTCACTGTTGAATACGTGGACGGCAAGCCCTCCCGCGTGGACACCGTTGTTGTTTCCTCGCAGCACAAGGCTTCCGCAACGCTGGAGCAGATACGCGCCGACATCATTGAAAAGGTGATCAGGCCCACCGTTCCCGCAGAACTCCTGGACGCTGACACAAAGTACTATATCAACCCGACAGGGCGTTTCGTCGTAGGCGGCCCCATGGGTGACAGCGGTCTCACCGGCAGAAAGATAATCGTTGATACTTACGGCGGTTATTCCCGTCACGGCGGCGGCGCGTTCTCCGGCAAGGACCCGACAAAGGTGGACCGTTCCGCTGCGTACATGGCGCGCTATGCTGCCAAGAACGTAGTCGCAGCAGGCCTTGCAGACAAGGCTGAGATCCAGGTCGCTTACGCTATCGGCGTTGCAAGACCCGTTTCCATCTTCGTTGACACATTCGGCACCGGCAAGGCAGACGACGATGTTATCTCAAAGGCTGTGGCTGAGGGATTCGACTTCCGTCCGGCTGCCATCATCGACACGCTTGACCTCCGCAAGCCGCAGTACAAGGCGCTTGCCGCTTACGGTCACATGGGCCGCGATGATCTCGACGTCGCATGGGAAAAGACCGACAGGGTCGAGGCTCTCAAGGCTGCTGTAAAGGCTCTCTGAAACTGAATGAACGCTTCCCCGGGTGGATTATCCCGGGGAATTTTGTCTGTATTCCCACCGACAAATTATTTTGCAGGATTCCAAAAAAACGCTTGCAAAAAACGACATACTATGCTATAATGGTTATAAATGAGTTGTGCTGGAGCAACAGCACGCCTTTATAATTGCATAAAGAGAGGTCACAATATGCTTTATTCACAGATGAGCAAGGAACAGCTCCAGGCTGAAAAGAACGCGCTGGAGAAACAGTACGCAGACTATAAGGCAAAGGGATTGAAGCTGGATATGTCCAGAGGCAAGCCCGCGCCCGAGCAGCTCAACCTTTCACTGGATATGCTGCTGCACTGCCTGGACGGCGACTACAAATCCAGCAACGGTATCGACTGCCGCAACTACGGCGTGCTTGACGGTATCCCCGAGGCTAAGGCTCTTTTCCAGGAAATGCTCGGCGTTTCCGCTGACGAAGTTATCGTGGGCGGCAACTCCAGCCTGCAGATGATGTACGACACCATTATCCGCGCTATGCAGCTCGGCGTACTCGGCAGCGAGAAGCCCTGGTGCAAATACGACCACGTGAAGTTCCTGTGCCCTGCCCCCGGCTACGACAGACACTTTGCCATCTGCCAGGCGCTCGGCATCGAGATGATAACCGTTGATTACCGCGAGGACGGCCCCGACATGGATACCATCGAGAAGCTGGTAGCAGAGGACGAGGAGATCAAGGGTATCTGGTGCGTGCCGATGTATTCCAACCCGACGGGCATCACATATTCCGACGAGGTTGTAAAGCGCTTTGCAAACCTCAAGCCCAAGGCCAGGGACTTCCGCATTTTCTGGGACAACGCATACTGCGTACACCATCTTTCCGATAACCACGACCATCTGCTGAACATCATCGAGGAATGCAGAAAGGCAGGCAGCCCGAACATGGTATTCGAGTTCACCTCCACCTCCAAGATATCCTTCCCGGGCGGCGGTCTTGCGGTAGTTGCAGCAAGCAAGGAGAACATAGACTTCATCAAGAGCCAGATGACCTACCAGACCATCGGCTTCGACAAGCTCAACCAGCTGCGCCACGCAAAGTACTTCAAGAACTTCGAGAGCATCAGCGAACACATGAAGCACCATGCCGCTATTATCCGTCCGAAGTTCGACGTGGTTCTGTACATGCTCGACAAGGAGATAGAGCCCCTGGGCGTCGGCAAGTGGAACAAGCCCAACGGCGGTTACTTCATTTCCTTCGACGCGCTCCCCGGCTGCGCTAAGCGCATAGTTTCCCTCGCTAAGGAAGCAGGCGTTGTCATGACCGGCGCGGGTGCTACATTCCCCTACGGCAAGGACCCCAGGGACAGCAATATCCGCATCGCGCCGACATTCCCGTCTGTTGACGAGCTGCGCCAGGCTATGGAGATATTCTGCGTCTGCGTTAAGCTTGCAAGCGTCGAGGTACTGCTGAATAAGTAATTCGGAATGCGGAATTGTTGTGTCCGCTTCGCGGACGAATTTCAAAAACTTTGATATGAAACAACACAGGGCGAAAGTTGTTCTTTCGCCCTGTGTATTTTAGAGGTGACCTTATAAATCTTTTTAGATAACGTCCCGCAAAGCGGGACACGTTAATTCCGAATTACGAATTCCGAATTCCGAATTATGAGTTATCCCTCGAACTGCTCCAGTATCTGCTCCTTAGAGTGCAGCCCCACGAGTATCTCCTTTGTGACGCCGTCCCTGATTATCACCAGCGTGGGAATGCTCTCGACGGCGAACGCGGAAGCAAGCTCCGGCTGCTCGTCTACATTCACCTTGCCGACCTTTATCTCGGGGTGCTCCTCAGCGATGGCGTCCACCACCGGGGACTGCATCATGCAGGGCGCGCACCAGCTTGCCCAGAAATCCAGCAGGACGGGCTTGCTGCTCTCAACTATCTCAGATTTGAAATTTTCTTTTGTAATCGTCAGTACAGCCATGGTAATTCCTCCAATCAGGCGTTTGCATTACGGGGGTGTCCCCCTGTTTATTATATACTAAAAAACCGAGTTTGTCCAGTGCAATTTTAGTCTGACAAAACGCTGGTGATTTATACTGTGGGTATAATTACCGTGTGACGGATTTTGCACAGATTTGCACTGGTTTCCTGCAGATTTTTGTTGAAATAGCACTATAATGAGAAGTAATCTGTCTGATTTAGAAAAAACCCTTGACTATAACGGGCACTTTGTAGTAAAATATAAACGTATAGGATTGAGAGAAATAACTCAACCGCAACTATTAACGAAACGGAGAGAAATTACTATGCAGAAGACAATTGGCGTACTTACAAGCGGCGGCGACGCTCCCGGCATGAACGCGGCAGTCCGCGCCGTAACAAGAGCTGCAATAAAGAAGGGTTTCAGAGTTGTTGGTATCCGTCGCGGATACAACGGTCTGCTCAACAATGACATGATCGAACTCACCACAAGAGATGTAGCTGATATAATCCAGAGAGGCGGCACAGAGATATTCACCGCACGC
>ULRE01059781.1_pt1 | contig 11062 bp, 9 predicted proteins | sample 1955141 | NCBI WGS metagenome assembly ULRE01 (sample SAMEA4835674, study PRJEB28245) | human gut metagenome | biome: gut microbiome; material: fecal sample | place: Denmark | collected 2008
CGTCAGTCTTGCGGAGCTTGTCAATATTGTATTCACGGTAGTATTCCTTGATGTCCTTCTTCTGCTTGGAGGTCATTTTCTCCATGAACTGCTGCATTCGCGCGTCGCCAATGGCAGTTGGCATGAGGAAAGACCGCTGCACGCGTCCGACGGAGTAGTTCACGCGGACGCTGCCATCCTCCTGCATCAGCACTTCGTAGACCCCGTTTGAAATGCTGTGTTCCTGCGAGGTGAACTGGGTGGTCATGCCGGTGGAGGCGGCGTAGGTGAGGGCCAAGGTGGAGTTCAGCTTGTTCTTTTCCACCGGCAGGGCAATCGGGTCGCTGTCCGCGTTATCAGGCGAGGACAGCCAGACGTGCCCGGTGCGCTTGTCGGTGAGGGTGAAGTGGGTCGTCGCCGGGTCAAGCTCAAAGCGGAGAGCGTCATTCTCCATGACCATCGGCGTGTCGGGCTCTGAGTAGCCGTAAAGCGGCACGTCGTGCCCTTCCAGCTCGCCGGAGGTGTCAAAGAGCGGAAGAATGACGAATTTCGTCAGCGGATAAAGTGCCAGAAGAAGAATCAGAACCAGCACGATCCGCACAAGGATGCGTCGTTTCATGGATACTTTCTCCTTTCGTCAGTACAGACGGAACAGCACTTCTTTGTAGAGGGAGACGAAATAGCCGATGCCGTCGCCAACGAGCGAAAAAAACAGCAGCAGCAGGAAGATGATGACGACCATCGCCAGCAGCGTCATGATGGTGAACAGCAGCGTCTTGCCCAGCGAGTAGTCATGCGTCTGCATCATGCCGCAGATGATGAGAACACCGCTCCAGCCCAGCGACAGCCCCTCCAGAACGTAGTAGAACGCGCCTTCCTTGGCGGTAATGACGTTTGCGAGGAGAATCATCGCCGCTTGCAGGATGACGTAGGGCGTCAGCGCGTAGCAGGTGGCGATGTAGACATCCTTGAACGTGCCCTTGCCCTCAAACAGCGTCGTCAGCCCCCAGTTGCCCGCCACGAAGAACAAAAGCGGCAGGAGGACGGCGAGACATTGCTGGATGATGTTCACGCTCGGCCAGTAGACGTTCATGAACAGGAAAGGCGTGAACTGCATGGACAGCAGGCGGACAAGCAGCACCAGAAACACGATGATGTTCGCCGCGCCGAGGCTGCCGCGCTTTTCGCGGCTCAAATCCCAGAAGCCATCGAAGGGGTGGAAGATAACGTAGAGCGAATAGCGCAGGGAGGACAGCAGACGCTGCCACTTCTGCTTGTCGGTTAGCTTTGCTGCGAGCGTCATGCGTTGTCCACCTCCCACTTTATCTTGCGGATGTGCCCGACGACCATCGGAACGACCAGCAGCACCGCGACGATGCCGAAAATCCACCCGATGTTCTGCTCTACCCACTCGGAGCGGTAGTAGCGGAACGCTTCGGAGTAATTGCGGCTGTCGCGCGCCATGGCGAAATAGTCACAGGCTTCTTTGAATTGCTTCTGCTGCAAAAGCGCGCGCCCGATGCCGATGTAGGCAAGGTCATAGTTGCCGTTGCGCTTCATGACCTCGCGCCAAGTGTCGGCGGAAGCGGCGTATTCGCCCGCGTGGTACTGCTCGGTCGCCTTGTAGACCAGCTTGCCGTATTCTGTCGGGGTCAGCACGGTCACGCAGCAGTCCTGACTGTCCAGCACCAGCAGGTCATAGCCCTGATGCTCCAAAGCGACGGGATTCAGGAAGTATCCGTCCATGTTGCCCACACCGCCGAACGCCCAGAGCAGGTTGCCCTGCTTGTCGTAGGTGAAGATGCGGTTGTGCGTCTTGTCCATGACGGAATAGATGTCGTTGTCCAGCACGGTCACATCCACGAACTTCGAGGGGCCGGAGTTGGTGATGTTCGTGTCGCCGCGCGCCCATTGCAGGTCGCCGATGACGTGGCTCGTGCCGTTCTCAATCAGGATGTTCGTGCCGATGGCGTTCAGGCGGCGGACGGGTTTCGCCGCGCCGGAGATCAGCTCATTGGAATTGAAGGTCTGCGTGGTGACGAAGAAGAAGCCTTCCGAATCCAGCGCAATGTTGTTGTATTCCGTCGGAACGAAGGATGCCTGCTGCGCGCGCTGCTCCTTCGTGGAGAGCAGCCGCCACACCAGCTCGTACCATGTGTACTTCACTTCGCTCGCGCCGATGAAGCCGGTGAACGTGCCGTCCGCCTCGTACTTCATGAGGCCTCGATTGACGTTCTGCGCGAGGCAGAAGACGCGTCCGGTCGTGTCGCAGACGAGTTTCGTCGGCAGAAACGCCATCGACTGGTCGAATGTCGCGTCCGTCGGGCGGGTGAAGACGCTCAGCAGATTCAAATTCCGGTCTGCTTTCAGGATGCGGTTGTTGTTCGTGTCGGCGATGAACAGTGTGCCGTCCGCCATGACGAACACATCCTGCGGGGCGGAGAGCGTATTCGGAGTGATGTCGCCGGAAATTTCGGAAATCACGCGGGTCAGCGTGAAGTTTTCGCCGTCGCGGGCGACCTGCAGAATGCGGTTGTTGCCCGTATCGACGATGTAGATGTCATTGCCGGAGACGGTCAGCCCGCGCGGGGTGCGCATCGGCGTTTCCAGCCCAAGGGAGACGCTGGACAGCATGGCGCTGGTGCGGTAGGCATCCGGCGACTGGCGTTCGTCGCCCCAGTAATCGTAGGTGTAGGTGTAATTGTAGTCAAAGCCGTCTGCGGCGCGCGCGACCATCCCGCCGCAGAGCGCGGCGAAGAGGGAGAACGCAACCAGACAGGCGCAGAGACGGGAAACCATGCGATTCATCGGCGTCCTCCTCTCTTAATCTTTCAGACCGGATGTCGCCATCGTTTCGAGAATCTGGCTCTGGCTGAGGATGAAAATCAGTATCGGCACAGCCATGACGACGACCGTAACTGCTGCCGCCTGACCCGTGCGGGCAATGCCGCCCGCCTGAATCTGCTGGAGCGCGTAGACGAGCGTCTTCTGCGCCTCGGAGTAGATGACGGCGGACGCTTTGGCATTCCAGAGGTTCTGGACGGAGAAGATGATGAGCGTCAGCCACGCGGGCTTGACGTTGGGCATGACAATCGTCCAGAAAATGCGGAATTCCTTTGCACCGTCGATTTTTGCGGACTCAATCAGCGACATGGGCAGCCCTTCCATGAACTGCTTCATCAGGAACAGCCCAATCGGCGCGGCGAACGCGGGCAGGATGACCGCCCAGTGCGTATCGACAAGGTTCAGGCGCGTCATGGTCAGGTAGTTCGGTATCGCGGTGACGTAGCCGTTGAACATCAGCGCCGTCACGACGAGGGCGAAAAACTGCTTGCCGAGCGGGAAATCGTACTTCGCCAGCACATACGCCGCGAGGGACGCAATCAGCAGATGCCCCAATGTACCCACGAGGGTGATGACGACGGTGTTGGTGATGTAGCGCGAGAAGGGAACCCAGCTCTGCCCCATCGTGACGAGAAGGTCAGAGAAGTTGTCGATGGTGGGGTGGCGCGGGAAGAGCGTCGGCGGGAAGCGGAACAGCTCATCCAGCGGTTTCAGCGAGGACGAAATGGCGAACACCAGCGGAAACGCCATTGCACACGCGACGAGGAACAGCAGCAGCCCCACCAGAAAGTCGCCCACGCGGGAGCGGTTCGGCTTCTTGTGGCGCATGTTCGACTTCTTCGTCAGCTTCAGTACCTTCTGCGGCAGCTCAATCGGCGTGCCGTCCGGTCTGACTGGACCTTTGTAGCTGCGGACATTGATGGTACTCATGTGCCAATCCTCCTCAGAGCGCTCTGAATCAGCTTGTTGCACAAAATCATCACCAGGAACAGCAAGGTGGCGATGGCGGAGGCATAGCCCATTTCAAAGCGGGTGAAGCCATAGTCGAACAGGTGGGTGACGACGGTGTGCGCGGCGTAATCGGTGGAGGGGAAGCCCGCCAGCGCCATCGGCACATCGCACACGCCGAACGCGGACGTGATGGACATGACCGCGCCGAACATCAGCATCGGCTTCATGTTCGGCAGGGTGATGTAGTACAATTCCTGCCAGCGGTTGCGGATGCCATCCACATAGCCCGCCTCGTACTGCGAGCGGTCAACGCCCTGCAAGCCTGCGACGAAAGAAAGGAAACCCGTGGACATGCTCATCCACAGTGTGACGATGATGATGACCGGCATGATGTAATCCGGCGTCGTCAGCCAGAGAATCGGGGCGTTGAGGATGCCCAGCTTCATCAGGATGGCGTTCAGGTAGCCGTACGCGTCGCCGCGGAAGATGATAGAGAAGATGTAGTAGGCATTGCCCGCAATGGACGGCGCGTAGAAGATGACGACGGCAATCGTGCGCACCCAGCGCGGCAATTCGTTGATGAGCCACGCGAAGCAGAACGACATGATGTAGCCCACAGGCCCTGTAATCACCGCCAGCAGGAACGTGTTTTTCACGGCGGTCAGGAAAACATCATCCTTCAAAATCAGGGTGATGTAGTTGTCCATCCCGATGAAGCGCGCGGGCTCCAGAATGTTGTTGTAGGTGAAGGAGTAGTAGATGGAGATGAGCATCGGGAGGATGTAGAAGGTCAGAAACAGCAGGGCGTAGGGCGCCAGAAACGCATAGCAGAACTTCATGTGCTTCGCTCTGTCCCACGCGATGCGCGCATTGCGCTGTCTCAGCGCAAAGTACTTTTTCCAGAACGCGGTCATGACGAATGCTTCCTCCTTTCGCTCAGGGCGTCTCTTCGTCGATCGGCAGACCGAACTCCAAGCGCTTCTTATTGATTTCCTCGTTGATGGTGCGCGCGTAATCCAGCAGGGTTTCGCGCGGGTCGGTCTTGTCGTTGGTCACTTTGCGCACGGCGTTGGTCATGTGGCGCGTGGTGTAGTAGCCGCCGGCGACTTCGCGGAAGCCGACTGCCCACGTCATCTGTTCGCGGATGACTTTCAGCTGAGCTTCCGACCATGAAAGCTGCTCGATGGCGGCGATATTCGCGGTGGCGTAGCGTGCGGACGAACCCAGGACGGCTTCAATCTCGCGTCCGAAACGCACCTGCGCGTCGGTGGACGTCCACCACTTCATGAACTGCCACGCATTCTGTTTTGTCGTTTCGCTGTCGGTGGCAATCATCATGCAGCAGGCGCCCTGCGAATGCCCGGAGTGATCCACATAGGTGCTGCCATCCTCTGCCGTGCGGGAAGTGCCGGGGAGAATCGCAATGTCCCACAGGCCGCGGATTTCCGGCGCGGAGACGGTCAGGGTGTTGAACGTTGTGTAATCGAAGATGCCCAGCGGCATTTCGCCGGAGCGGAAGCGGCTCACGAAGTCGAAGATGGTCGGCAGACCGTAGTCATTGTAGAGGCTGGTGTAGCGCTCAAACGCCTGCACACCCGCTTCGCTGTTGATGGTGGTGTGGGTCGCCGAATCGTTGTAGAGCGTGCCGCCAAGCTGGTAGAGCATGGCGTAATAAGAAGAGAGATTCGGGGCGGCAATGTCGGGGTAGGGGATGCCGACGGACATGTTCGCCCCCTGAATGGTGGGCAGCATGGCAATCAAATCATCCCACGTTTCCGGGACGGACAGCCCGTATTCTTCCAGAATGTCGCTGCGGTAGAAGAGAATCGAGCACAGCTGCGTCTCCGGCAGCGCGTACAGACCGCCGTTGAAGCTGAACGCGGCGTAGGCGCTGGGGTAGAATTGGTCGAGGACTTCCTGCAAATCATCGAACTGCGTCAAATCCTCCACCGCGTGGCGAAGCGCGTAGTTGACGGGGTTCCAGCTGTCGGTTGAAATGACGACATCCGGGCCGTTGCCTGCGACGACGGCGTTCAGCAGCGCGTTCGGGTCAACCAGCATGACGTTGACGGGAATGCCGGTAGACGGGGTGAAGGTGTCATCAACCATGGTTTTGAGGACGGTAGACTGGTCACGGCCGGTCAGAATCCACACTTCCAGCACGTCCTCGCTGGCATCGTACACATCGCCCAAGGCATTGTAATCCACGAAATACGACGTGACGCAGGATTTCAGCTCATGCAGCGCGCGGTCGAGAAAATTCTCCGACGGCTGCGGCACGGTCACGCCGTCCGCGGTGATGGCAATCAGGTCAATATCCAGCTTGCCCTGCCGCATGTTCTGCATTGACGTGCCGAGGGAGGTGATGTTGTCCTTGAAATTCGTGAAGGCTTCGGTAATCTTCGCCGGATCTTCGACGAAGGATTCCAGCTGCACCGCCAGCGTCTGCGCGACGGCAATGCGGTCGGATTTCTGTCCGGTGATGGCAACGGTCTCATCGACGAGCTTATAGAGCAGGCGGCTTTCCTGCACCATCGCTTCGATGACCTCCGGATACACCTGCTCCAAGTGGTAATCGCGGTAGCGGTCGGGGTTCACGCCTGTCAGCACCAGCACACGGCGGTACATCTGGTTCAGGCGGTAGATGCTTTCCTCCATGTCGGAGAGAATCTGCCCCATGTCGCCCAGCGTCGCTTCCAGACGAAGCGTGTGATGCCCAGCGGAAAGGTAGAAGCGGTAGGGCGTGCCGGAATCATCCGACAATGTGTTCATTTCCCATGCCGTGGTGTAGGGGAAGGAGACGTTCTCCATACCGGAGAAGGGAATTTTGCCGTCCAGATAGAGGATACGGCTGGACACGCTGCCGCGGTTGTAGGTCTGACGGCCTTTGATGGTGATGTTGTCCCAGCCGCTTTCCGGCACGTCGAAATCCCACTCAATCCACTGCCCCGCGTCGCGCCAAGCATCGCCGCCGATGTAGTTCAGCACCGTCCGGCGCACGTCGCAGGGAGAGGTGGCGGGGGAAGAACGGTCATAACGCGCGTACAGCGACGGGGAAGAACGCAGGGTGCTGCTTTCGCCTTCCAGCACGAGGGCGAAGTCAGCAGGAACGCTGTTCTCCTGTGGCTGCGCGGCGGCATAAGCGGCGTAATCCGGCATTTTTTCGGGGGCGGTGAGCGAAAGCGCGGTCAGGAGCATCGGCTCGCTGGTCGCAATCAGGGTGACGGTGCTTTCCCCCGCCTCGAAATAAAAGCGGTACGGCTCGGTGATGTAGCCCATCGAATCGCGGCAGCAGGCGGTCTGCTCGCCGAACGCCTCCACCTGCGTCGGACGGATGTCATTGCCCTGCGAGTCCTGCCGCACTTCGCCGCCGTCGTGCCACAGGCGGGTGAAGGTCAGCGTATCCGCGCCATCGAAGGGTACTTCGCCGTTGATGCGCAGTTCGCGCTCCAAGTCCACGCCGCGTGCCGCCTCAGTGCGGTAGGTCAGGCGGATGTTGTAGAAACCGGTTTCCGGTACGGTGACGGCGAACGTTGCGGAAGAGCCGCTTTGCATCAGCAGACCATCCTTCTGTGCAGTCACGCCGTCCGAATCCACCGTCACCAGCGGAATGGAAACGTCCGAAGATGCGTCCGGAGCGCCCTCATGCGCGCGCAAATACAGCGAATAGGTGCTGCTGCGCCCGATGTCGCCAATCTGCTGCGAGAGGTCATAACCCTCGTATTTTGCCCGGTAGTTCTCCACGCCGCCGGACAGAACGAACCACAGCACCAGCGCCAGAACGACCGCCGTCAGGGCAATCCACTTCCCGTACTTGCTGCCAAAGGAACGCTCCATGTTTCCGTGCCTCCTTCAAACTGGAATTGAACCAATTTCGATACGTTGCAAATGAATAAAAACGGTTTGCTTTCAACCATATTATAAATTCAACGAGAGAAAAAAACTTCTTAAAATTTGCCCGTCTTTGGTTATAATTTGCTTGAAATGTGTTGCGCTTTGTGGTATGATGGAAAAAAGACAAGGCAAAATGCGCAAATTTGCACGAAAGGTTTGTGAAGAAATTATGAATAACCGAAGGCTCATTACGGAACACGAACGACCATTGACGGCATCCGGCTTCCGCGTGATGAAGGGCGAGCGGGAGTTTATCACCTACCAGCGGGACGTAACCATCCGCGTATGGCATCAGCCGAACCCGGACAGCATGCGCCGCACTTTCATTCGGCCATAGAAGTCTGCGTGCCGCTGCTGGGCGGATGCGAGGTGGCGGTAAAGGGGAAGGAATATCATGTGCAGGCGGGGGAAGTGCTGTTTGTTCCCTCCGACGCGACGCACGCCCTGCGCATGACGGCGGGCAGCGAGCGTTACCTCATCATCTTTGAACACAATGCTGCATTTACAATGAAGGAGTTTGCTGCGCTGCGCCCGATGCTGCGCCAGCCGATTTATCTCACGGCGGAAAGTGAAGCGACGCCCATCGTTCGCAAAACGCTGATGCAGCTGGTGGATGCTTACGAGGCGTACACGCCGCTGCGGAATTTGCGGTGCTATGCGCTGCTGATGGACGTATTCGCCACGCTGGGGGAATTGTATCTGCCCAATGTCGCCAACAGCGCGGAGATGAATGACATCCACCGGCGATTATCCGGCGAGGACGCTTTCAACCGTGCGCTGGATTACCTGAATAAAAACTACGCCGAAAACATCACGCTGGATGTGCTGGCGGACTACGCGGGGTTCAGCCGCTACACGCTCAGCCGCATGTTCAGCCGGCACACAGGCGCGACGTTCATCCAGTACCTGAATGCGCGGCGGGTGGATATGGCGGCGGAGATGCTCAGCCAGAGCGACCTGCCCGTGACGCAGGTTGCGCTGCGCGTTGGCTTTGGGTCGATTGCGACATTCAACCGCGTGTTCCGGACGCAGAAAGGGTGTACGCCAAGCCAGTATCGAAATGTGTATCTGGAGCTGAAAAAATAGCAGACATCAAATCACGATTTCATAATATAGTAGGAGGAAAATATCATGATTGCGCAGACGCCCCCGATGGGATGGAACAGCTGGGACTGCTACGGCGCGGCGGTGGACGAGCCGACCGTGCGGCAAAACGCGGCGTACATGGCGGAGCACTTGCAGGTGTTCGGCTGGGAGTACGTCGTCGTGGACATTCAGTGGTATCAGCCGACCGCGACGAGCCACGCCTACGAGCCGTTTGCCGAACTTACGATGGATGAATACGGGCGCTTGCAGCCCGCGCCGGGGCGATTCCCGTCATCGGCAGGCGGAAAAGGCTTCAAACCACTGGCGGATTATGTGCATTCGCTGGGGCTGAAATTCGGTATCCACATCATGCGCGGGATGCCGCGGATGGCGGCGCATCGGCACTTGCCGATTCTGGGGTGCGGGAAGGGCTGCCACGAGGTCGCGAATCCAAACAGCATCTGCGCGTGGAATCCCGATATGTACGGCTTGCGGTGCGATATGCCCGAAGCGCGCGCGTACTATGACAGCATCTTCCGCATGTACGCCGAATGGGGCGTGGATTTCGTCAAGTGCGACGACATCGCGCGCGAATATCCGCACTGCAAGCGGGAAATCGAGGTCATTTCCGCTGCCTGCCGCGCCTGCGGGCGGGACATTGTGCTGTCTTTGTCGCCCGGCCCCGCGCCGCTGGAGCAGGCGGAGCATTTGAAGAAATACGCGAACATGTGGCGCATCACGGACGACTTCTGGGACGAGTGGCGGCTGCTCAAGGGGATGTTCGAGCGGGCGGAGAAATGGTGCGTCCACGCCGCGCCGGGGCATTGGCCGGATGCGGATATGCTGCCCGTCGGCGCACTGCGGCAGTGCTACGACCCGAACGGCTGGACGAACTTCACACAGGCGGAGCAGCGGACGATGATGACGCTGTGGTGCATGATGCGTTCGCCGCTGATGATGGGCGGCGAGCTGACGAAAAATGACGACTTCACGCTGAAGCTGCTGACGAACCGGGACGTGCTGGCGATTGAAAAGACGAGCGCGTGCGCCCATCCGCTGTGGACGACGGAGGACGAAAGCGTGTGGATTGCGCCGCGCAGGGACGGCACGGGGCTGTATGTGGCGCTGTTCAATCTGTCGGAAGAGACGCGGACGGTTCGCGTGACAGGCGAAATGCTGGAAGGGACGTACTCGGAAGCAAGCGAATTGTGGACGGGGGAGAAACTGCATTTGGCGGACGGGGTGACGGCAACGCTGAGGAAGCACGATGCGGCGGTGTTTTGGGTGGAGTAAAACAAAAAATTGCTTAGAAATTACTGTGGAGGAAGTTGTAAATGATATTGCAAATGGCTGACCCGGTAAAGGAGCTAAAAGAGATTAGATTCACATCAGAAAAAGAGATGCAGCACTTTTGTGAAAAAAATATGGAGCAAATGTTGGGACTTCAATTTATCGCAAGTGAGTTTCGAGTTGCTCAGTTTCGATTTGACAGTGTTGCTTACAATCCAGTAAGTACTGCTTTTAACATAATCGAATACAAAAATGATAAGAATTTCAGTGTTGTAGACCAAGGATACAGCTATATTTCTACGCTTCTGCAGCATAAGGCTGATTTTGTCTTGCGATACAACCAGATATTCAATATTAACAAACGATTGGAGGACTTTGACTGGACACAGGTGCGAGTCTTATTTATTGCACCAAGTTACACGGTACATCAGCTTAATTCAATTAATTTCAATGACTTGCCAATGCAACTTTGGAGAATAAAGCGCTATGAACGTGGAATTATTCAGTTTGAACAGATAAAACCAACAAGTACGGTTGCAAGCATTTCAGGGTATTCATCAATGCCTGCGAACAGCGTTGCAACGAAAGTGACGTCAGCGATAGGCTCAGCAAAAGCTATGGAAGATGCAGCAAAGGAAATTATTGTGTATACGGAAGAAGAACGTCTTGCAGATGGTAGTGATATAACAAGAGAATATTATACAGAACTTAGAGATTATATACTCGCATTTGATGATGATATTGAATTGAAAGCGACAAAACTTTACATAGGTTTTTTTCTTCGAAATCGCTGTATATTCAGCATAAAATTGCAAAAGAACTCTATTTTACTATGGATCAATGCACTGTATGGCTCTTTGGATGACCCGAAACGTTTGATTACTGATGTTACACATAAAGGCCATCATGGCAACGGTGATTGCCAAATTAAAATCGACGACAGGGCAAATATAGGATATGTGAAAGATCTTATCAATGCATTCTATAAGATGAAAGCGGATGAGAATGTTTGAAAAAG